>Ga0268298_10002174_pt1 | contig 21812 bp, 18 predicted proteins | sample WWTPWeurt_MetaG_FD_194462 | JGI IMG/M metagenome (GOLD analysis project Ga0268298, IMG submission 194462) | Activated sludge microbial communities from WWTP in Nijmegen, Gelderland, Netherland - WWTP Weurt | ecosystem: Engineered > WWTP > Aerobic digester > Activated sludge | place... | reverse complement strand
AGGTTGAGCATACCCCTCGTCACATAGATGTAACCACCGGGGATGGCAAAGGCGTTTACTATCTCCGGCTCTTCCAGCACGGTGATTTTTATGGGGAAAGCCGGATGAGCGGAAGCCGCCAATTTACCCATGAGGGTTTGCACCGCCTGTGATGCCAGACTATCGGTGGAGACTTTAAACTGCTTGCGCACATTCAGATCCATCTCCTTTCCCAGAGCTTCCTCCTGGGTCTGGCTGAGCTTGAAGCTGAAAAACCTGCCCAGCTTTTTCTTGAAGGTCTCCTTTGAATCGGCGGCAAAGACAGGGCTCGCAGCAGTAAGAGAAAATGATGCAGTAAGAGAAAGCGATGCCAGGGTAAAAGACAAGAAAAGCGGGACCACAGGCAACCGTAACCGCGCCGACCCCTTAGTGCTTAGCCTGGACAAACTCAAACTCATTCCTCCCTGGCAGTGATGTGCCGCCCTGGTTGACTTACAGAGGCGACAGGAAAAGCATAACTCAAAAGTCGAATAAAAAAGAAAAAAATTGTATGCGGAACCACCTTGTAAGAGCCCCGCTATTTCCCTGTTAATCTTGCCTTTCTCAGCTCATGGCAGCAATGTTGAGGATGAATCACCAGGGTATAAGTGTATGTAGCCCGCAGGTTGAGGAATTCACCTTGTCTGAACCGGATGCCACCTACAATGAAGCGCCAGACCTCAAGGAGCGTCCCCCAGAACTGGTGGAAGGCAAGGAAGCAGCACCGCCTCAACTGCTAGAAACTACGGCGGAAGCAGAGCAGAATGATGCCGGCGAAACCACCGAAACCGACCTGCCCCGGTTTCCCCAGACTTCCTTCAAGATAGTGGAAACCCTCGGTCAGGGAGGCATGGGCACCGTTTACCGTGTGCGCGATGAAGACCTGCAGGTGGACTTCGCCGTTAAAGTGCTGCGGCCGGAACTGGCAAAGGATCGCAATCTGGTCAGTCGCTTCAAGAAAGAGGCGGAAGCAGCCGGAGAACTCAGTCATGCCAATCTAGCCACCATATACAAGACCGGCGAATGCCGGGACGGACGCCCCTACCTGGTCATGGACTATGTGCCCGGCCCAAGTCTGGCGGCGGTTCTGCAAAAGGAAGGGCACCTGCAGGCGGAGCGGGCCCTGGATATCTTCCTACAAATCTGCGAAGTGGTGGACTATGCCCATAGCAAAGGGATTATTCACCGGGACCTGAAACCCTCCAATGTGCTACTCGTGAAAGAAGACAATCTGGAGCGAATCAAACTGGTAGATTTTGGCATTGCCAGGGTCTTACCCCATATATCAGGCGAAACCCTCAAGCTAACAACCGCCGATCAGGTGTTGGGTTCCCCTCTCTATATGAGCCCTGAGCAATGCCAGGGCGATGAGCTTGGCAGACAAAGCGACATCTATTCACTGGGCTGCCTGATGTACGAAACCCTGACCGGAAGGGTGCCCTTTCTAGGTGAGAACTCAATCAAAACCATTCTGAAGCATCTAAATGAAGAACCGGCTCACCTATCCGTCCATCTCAAGGGTGCCGAACTGCCCCCCGGGCTCTCCCAGGTGGTGCTCAAGTGCCTGGCAAAAACACCGCCTGAGCGCTATCAAGCCGCCGCCTTGCTAGCCAAAGACCTGGAAGCAATCAAGGAAGGCCGGCTGCCGGCGGCGGCCAAACCAAGGAAAAGTCAACCAGGTACCAATAGAGTAAGCTCACGTGTTCGTGCAATTCTACCGACAGCCGTCGCCGCCGCCATTGTTTTCGGAGCTATATTCGGTGCATTGGTGATAAGCAATCAGGAAATCAAAAGCAAGATTCCTACCTACGCGCTGGAAAGCGAGGAGAAGCTGCTTTTGAGAGACCTGGCCCTGGAACAATCTTCAAACAAGGTCGACTACAAAAGGCTTGCCGATCTAACTTATAAAATCACACTCTATTACTACCGCGCCGGTCAGTACGCCAAAGCCGAAAACTACTGCAAGTTAGCCATTGCCTACCTGGAAACGAAAGAGGGAGCGCAGTCTGCCGGGCTCGGAACTTATCTTTCAAAGCTGGCATCGATTTTAGATCGCCAGGGTCAATACGAAGAAGCCATCGCCACATCAAAACGGGCCCTGGCTTTGGAAGAGAAGAACCTGGGACCGAATCATTTCAAGCTGGCGGAAACTCTCAACACCCTGGCTGTGGCCTGCGACATGCACGGCGACTCCAAGGATGCAGAAACCTATTATCGTCGCGCCATAGAGTTAATGACTCATAAGTACGCAAATAGAAATATTAGACTGAGCACCTTTCTCACTAACTACGGTGAATTCCACTACGCCCGGGGCCGCTACAAGGAAGCCGAAGCTCTTTACCGCAAGGCGCTCTCCATACAGGAAAAGCACATCAGCCACAGCCACTACACCAAGCGCAGCTACTCGGATAACCTGGACCGCCTGGCCCTCATCTGCGAGAAGCAGGGCAAAAACAGCGAAGCCGTCGATTTGAGAAACAAGAGTAACGACTTCAAGACTGCCGGCAAGTAGCAATTCGAATTTTACTTTTTGCCGTCATAAACAGCCAGCAGATCTTCCTGGGTCAATGTCTCTTTCGTCAGAAGCAGACTGGCGGCGATATCCAACTGACTGCGGTGCTCCGTCAAAATAGAAATGGCTCGCTCAAGGGCACCACTGATGAGGTCACGCACAGCACAATCAATTTCCCGGGCAGTGGCTTCGCTGAAATGGCGTGCCTCCGGATAAGGGTTTTGATAGCCTGTCAAAAATGACTGCGTCTCGTTCTCGTAGGTAATGGGTCCAAGGTCTTTGACCATGCCGTAGCGAGTGGCCATGCTGCGAGCCACGTCGGTGGCCTTAGCCAGGTCGTCGGAAGCGCCGGTGGATTCCTCATCAAACACCAGCATCTCGGCGGCTCGACCGCCAAGCAGAACAGCCAGCTTGTTTTCCAGCTCTTGCCTGGACATCAAGAAACGATCTTCGGTGGGACGCTGCATGGTGTAACCAAGAGCCCCCACGCCCCGGGGAATAATCGACACTTTCTGGATCGGATCGCTGCCCGGGATAGACATAGAAACCAGAGCATGACCCATTTCGTGGAAGGCCACCACTTTACGCTCACGGGGGTTGAGAAGGCGATTTTTCTTCTCAAGACCTGCCACCACTCTCTCGAGGGCGAGAGTGAAGTCGTTAGCCTGCACGAAATCAGCACCGCGCCTGGTGGCAAGAAGAACAGCCTCATTAACAAGATTGGCCAGATCGGCGCCGGTGAACCCGGGAGTAGAAGCGGCAATATCATCGGCTTTGACACTCTCGTCGCAGGAGATATTGCGCATGTGCACTTTCAGTATCTGGGCCCGGCCGACTCGATCCGGTCTATCCACCAGCACATGCCGGTCGAAGCGGCCGGCTCTCAGTAGCGCCTGGTCAAGAATCTCCGGGCGATTGGTGGCAGCCAGGAGCACCACTCCCTGGCGGGGGTCGAAGCCGTCCATTTCCACCAGCAACTGATTGAGAGTTTGCTCTTTTTCATCATGACCGCCGCCCATGGGATTCAAGCCCCGGGCCCGGCCAAGGGCATCCAGTTCGTCTATGAAAATTATGCAGGGCGCGCTCTTCTGCGCCTGGGCGAAAAGGTCTCTGACGCGGGCGGCACCTACACCGACAAACATCTCCACAAATTCCGATCCGCTGATCGAGAAAAACGGCACACCGGCTTCACCGGCCACGGCCCGGGCCAGGAGAGTCTTACCGGTGCCGGGAGGACCGACCAGAAGTATGCCCTTGGGCAGATGCCCGCCAAGGCGATTATAGCGATCCGGTTCTTTCAGGAAACCGATTACTTCCTGCAACTCTTCTTTTGCTTCATCGACACCGGCCACATCTTCAAAAGTAATTTTGATGTTGCTTTCCATGTAGACCTTGGCCCGGCTCTTCTCGATGGACATCAGACCCATGCCCGGTCCCATACCGCCGAATCCGTCCTTTGAGGCCATTCTGGAAGCAATCAGCGACCAGATACCCATCAAAATAATCAGAGGCACCACCCAGGAAAGAAGCGCTTTCCCGAGAGTATCTTCCAGTTCTCCCTGAAATTTGACCTTATGATCGTTCAGGCGGGAAGCCAACTGCGGGTCTTCAATGCGCACGGTGCGAAATTTGTGGACCTTTGCTTTCTCGTCCTTGAAAGTACCGCGGATGTCCTGCTGGGCAACGACCACGTCGTCCACTTTGCCTTCCTGAACATAATTCATGAAAGCGCTGTAGGGAATATTTTCAGTCTGAGCGGCGCCTATGAAACCGGAGAACATCATGGCCAACCAAAGTGAAAGAAAGAAATACCAGAGCCAGGAATCGAACTTAAAAAGACGGGGAAGTTTCTCCGGATCTTCGGGAGAGCCTGACTTCTGATCGCTCAAAGGTTCCCAGCGCCCTTCCGAAAGCTGTCGATGACTCTTGGGGGCGGGCTTCAGCGGCGCCTTAGGCGGAGTCGGCTGGCCCTGACCTTTGGTTAGTATCTGTTCTTCTTTGGACACACTCACCTCAGCCCGCTCTTCTAAAACCAATTGTGCAACCTGGAATAACTGCGCTAGACATTCAGTTTAACACCAGCTTCTGCCGGGCCCCTAAGTCTGGGCCAGGGCACGCTCCAGATCGTCGGTGATGTCGTGCCAGTCTTCCAAACCGATGGAGAGGCGAATGCCGCCGGGCTCCAGTCCCTTGGCAATCTTCACCTCCGGCGGCAGAGCCGAATGAGTCATGGAAAACGGCTCCTCCACAAGGGTACGAATCTGCCCCAGACTAACAGCCAGGGTGATGCTGTAAGCATTACCGGCGAGGTAATCGATGCAACGCTCCGCCGCCTCGCTGGCTTCCTTGAGGTCGCCTTTCAGCACAAAATAAAGCATGGAGCCCGGTGCAAACTTCCCTTCGTAATTGACCATCTGGCGCCTGGCCAGTTCATGCTGCGGAAAACTTTCCAGACCCGGGTACATCACCCGGGCCACTTTTGGATGCTTCTCCAGATAGCGAGCCACATGCAGCGCCGTCTTCTGCTGATTGGCCATGCGAGCGGCCAGAGTGGGCAATCCGTAGACGAGAATGGGCCAGGCATTGCGCGGTGACAGGACGCCGCCGAAGTCTTTCCGGTACATGAGCAGAGGCTCGTGATACTGCCTGGCGCCAATCACCACCCCGCCCATATCTGTTCCGAAGCCGCCGATATTCTTGGTCAAACTGTGCAAGACCAGATCGGCACCAAGGCTGAGGGGGCGCTGACATACGGGAGTAGCAAAGGTATTGTCCACAATCACCTTGATGCGGCGCTCTTTAACCCGCTCTTGATTGCATTTTTCCACCAACCGGCAAAGTGCCGCCAGGTCTATGAGATCGAGGGTGGGGTTGACGGGGGATTCCAAATAAACCACCCGCGTATTTTCATTTATGAGAGCGGCGGTCTCTTCCAGATTGCGCAGATCACAAAAGCTCGTCTTTATGTTGTAGCGCGGCAGCCAGTTGGTGAAGAGGCTATAGGTGCAGCCATAGAGCGTATGGTGAGCCAGGATCTCGTCACCGGCGCCGGTCAATATGCCTACCGCAGCACTTATGGCCGCCATGCCCGTGGAGAAGCAGACAGCCATCTCCCCGCCTTCTGCAGAAGAAAGGTTCTCCTCCAGAAGACCACGGGTCGGCTCCTGCAGACGGTCATAAATGTAGATAGGCTGGTTTTCTTCCATGCCTTCGGCGGCAAATTCGGTAAAACCCTGGGCGCCGCGATGGACCGAGTCTAACCGATAAGCGGCGGAAGCCGACATGGGGGGAATAATGTGGTGATTGTAGTCCCAACATTTGCTGTGAAAGGTTCCGTGGATGAGCTTTGTGCGCATCCTGTAGGCTCTATAGGCGTCCTTATCAGAGTTCTTCTTGCTCATCGGTTTACTCCTGCCATCCCGACTTTATATCTTGACCGATAGAGACCCTGATTTTATCCACCGCAAGCATGATAATAGCCATCCACAGATCTCAAGGGAGCAGATCGCTAAGGGAAGACTGATATGCCGGTTGCTGCAATAATGAGGAGAACAAACAGGTCTTTATGAAAGCAACTAATCTAATCTTGGTTTTGAGTGCCTGCTCAAATTTGTCTCTTTTATATCAGGCACCGCCGGCAACGGCCGCCCCGGCTGCACCACCGGCGGCACCAGTGCGCAAGCCACTCAGCACGGCAGGCAGACTGACTGCCGCTGAGGCCAGGGAAGCCAATGCCCTGACGGAGCTATGCAAGCAAGGAAAATTGAAGGAAGCGTCGCCGCGCCTTAGACTTCTGGCGGAAAAGCACCCGAACGTGCTTTCAATACAGCTTAATATGGCCCAGCTCATGCTCATCCTGGGAGAAAGCCAGACTGCCCTGAGCGCCGCAAGTCGGGCCGTCAAACTCGATCCTACCAATGCCCATGCCTGGCGTTATTTCAGTGAAGCCAATATGCACCTGGGTAAGCAGGAAGAAGCAGTGCAAGCCATGAAGAAAGCGGTGGCATTTTGCCAGTCGCCCGCTCTCAAGAAAGACCTGCAAGAGACCCTGACGGCCATGAATAAGGAGAAAGCCAGGAATGCCGCCGTTAAGAGCAAGGTCTATGCCCCGGGCTCTTACATCGATGAAGAAAGCCTGAGCATGATGCCTCGCTGGTCGAAGGCGCGCATGCCGCTGGCAGTTTTCATTTCACCTGGCACTGTTAAAGGATACAACGACCAACTGAAGGAACTTCTGAAAGAAGCCTTTGCCGATTGGGAAAAGAAAAGCGGTCTCATCAGTTTTAAATTCACCGACGAAGCAGCTGCGGCAGACATCACCTGCCTCTGGGTGGAAGAAGGAAAGCGCGGTCTTTCCATAGAAGTAGGTCACGCCACTCAAAAAGTGTCCGGCGACGAAATTATGCATGCCACAGTGGAATTGGAGACCAAGGACGCCAACCACAATCAAGACGTGGAATTGAAAAATGTCATGCTCCATGAAATAGGGCATGCCATCGGAATCAGAAATCACAGCCAAAGCGCAAAAGACATAATGTACTTTCAAGAGTCATCCTCCAGAGAACTTTCCGAGGCAGACCTAGCCACCTTGAAAGCACTCTATGAGAGCAAGTCTAAATTAACCATGGACTTCGACGGACAGATTCTGCCCCCCACACCAGAACTTAAGCAGGCCCTCAATCTAATTAGAGAAGCCAATGAAAGTATGAAGGATCTGCCAACCGCCATCGAAAAAAGTCGCAAAGCCATAGAACTGGCACCGCAGGTCTATGTCTTTCGCAAGAATTTTTGTTTCTACGCCTATCAACTCAACAAAGAAGGCAAGTTGCCGGCCGGTCAGGCAATTGAGCTGGCCAGAGAAGCGGTCGAAAAATCCAAAACACTGCCGCAGAAGTACAAGCAGGTGCAAATTTCTTCGCAAAAGATGCTCGACTATTTGCTCCAATTCTACAAAAACTAGCACCGGCACCAGGCAGCAAAACCGGCTTACCACGTATTTCCCGCAGGCACTGCCATAAGAATGTCACTGGCGGAAGGCTATCCTCAAAGCCCCACCGCCCAAGGAAACTTTTCTTATGGATGCCAGCACGGATAGAGCCAAAACATTTGCCAATATTCTGACAAAATCTTTCATAATCGCCTCGGTATCATTAGCTTCGGCAGTAATATCGCCGGTGGAGGCCCAGGCACAGGCAAGCAACCAGATTGCTTATTTGCCTCAAACGTCCAGCCCCCAGAAGCCGAGCCAGGATGCGGCCAGAGGTCAGGCACAAGCTTGCTACCAGGCCTGCCAGTTCAGCCAGGCCCTTTCCCTCTATCATCAGATCTGCCAATCGGGAGCCGGCACCGCCTCTGATTTCTACTGGCTGGGTGAAGCCTACGCCCATCTGGATCAATACGAAAGTGCCGCCCGCTCATTTTCGGAAGCACTGAAACTGGAACCGAGCAACGACAAGTTGCATGTGCGCCTGGTGGAATCTCTGCTCGCCGGTCGCCAGAGAGAAAGAGCCATGGACGCCTGTCGCAATGCCCTCAACCTTGTATCAAGTGAAAGAGCACGCCAGCAACTGACGATCATGGCAAAGATCTGCGGCAAGGCAGAGCCTGAACCCCAGCGAGGCAAAAGCCTCGGTCTGAACTTCGGCCGCCGGGCCCTGACGGAGCGCTGAAATCATGAAGAAGCAAGTCTCAAGCAAGTATCGCAGCAATAAGCGCGGCTCAGTGGTGGCAGAACTACCCCTGGTGCTATGGGTATTTTTCATGGTGATTGCGCTACCGCTCCTCAACCTGGGAGCAGCTTTCATTCGCATTACCTTCCTCTACGCCGGAGTGCACCTGGCCAGTATTTCCGCAGCCAGGGCCAATACATTTTTACTGCCCATAGACGGCAAGCCCTCGGCTACAAACGAAGCGATTGCCAAGTTGAATCAGATGAAAGGAGCCTTCAGCGGCGTCGAGGTGAGAAATGTACGGACTGAAATCCTGATTACAAACGTGGACACCCTGGCCGCCTCAACATCGGCGCTGCCGCTCTCAAAGCCTGCCGATGCCAGCGTCAACACCTATCAAATTGTAGTTACGGCTCAGTGCGAAGGGCAGCCGCTTCTGCCCCTGCCCACTCCCATGCCGATAGCCGGCGTAAGCGCCCCCCTCACCTTCAATCTGAGCGCCCGGCAATATTGTGAAAATCCCCAGGGGTTAACGCTCTAACTGCCGGCTCCCTCAGTCACAGATAAGCTCTGCCAGCACCACCCCCAGTATCACTTCGAGAATCACCCCGAGTACAAATATGCATAGAGAATATTCTACTAAGGCACTTCCTAAAAAAATCGACTACAAGAGCCGGGCAGTAAAAGTAACCGGCGGCGGCGGCAACAGGAATTGGGCGGCGGCAACAAGAATTGGGCGGGGGCAGGGCATCCTTTCTTTAATCCTGCTCTTTGGCTTCACCCTCTTTCCCTTGCTGGCAATACTCACTTTCGAACTGGGAAGACTTTACCTGGCCAAACAGGAATTGCAAAACGCCAGCGATGCTGCCGCACTGACCGGCACGGCTACCCTGGCCAGTTCCGACAACACCAATCCGAGCCAGGCCCATCTGGATGCCATTGCCAGCGCCCTGAAAATATTCCGCGCCAACACCACCCTGGGAGTGCCCCTCAGTGCAGCCACCGTAGTTAGTTCTCCGTCCCTGCTCACCTGCAATATTGGAGAAACCAAGGTCTTCTTCGAGTTTCTCAATCCCATCACTTATGCAGTAGAACCAATCACCAGCCCCAACGGCAAGGTGGTGAGAGTGAGCGCCTGCACCGGCAGCGAACTGGCCTTCGGCAAATTTATGGGCATCAAATCCTGGGGGGTAACGGCCCTTTCCACCAGCGCCGTACCCAAACTGGATGTGGTGGTTTGTTTCGATGTATCCGGTTCTATGGACGACCAGACCCCGGTCACTTTCATCAAGAGAAAGTGGGACGACACCCTGGGCGGCGGCAAAACGGTGTATAACGATGTCACCGGCGTAAACGGCGTCATGCGGGGCAAAATCTACGACATAGTCAAGCCCGGTCCCACCGGCACAAGCCTCAATGCCACCTATCCGCAACTACTGACAGACTCTTACTGGAACGCCAGGACCTACTTCTCGGAATACCTGGCCAACTATTACGGAGTGCCCGGACTGCGCTCCGGCGGCACCTATCCGGAAGCCGGTCTGCCGCCGGGAAACTGCCCGCCCGGCACCGCCTATACCTTCGACGGCTTCAGAACTTTCACCGATGTGGTGGTCAATATCGACGGTAACAACACATTTTCGGGCACTGTTTACGACGGCTATGCTTTTCCCGACGTGGCCACCCTGGTGGAAGCAGCCAGGGGTAACCTGGAATCTGACTCAGTATTTAGAAGCAGCAAAGCCAACACGGCACTGTCGGTGACACCACGGGCCGGTTATCAGAAAGCCTATTTCGAAGCCGCCGCTAAACAGTTGAAACCCATGGCCGAGGCAAAATCGGCGCTTCTGACCATGAACCAGATTCTCAACACCGATGCTGATGCCCACTTCGGCTTTGCCGCCTTCGACTCGGAAGTCGGCACCACACCCACCACCACAGTGGACTGGCACAACATAGACGACTCCGCCCCCTACGGAGCCAAACAAGGCTTTCCGCTACCCAGGGTGACCATCAGTAATACGGCCGGCAACACACAGTTCGACCAGGTCAACACTGCCATCAATAGCTGCGTCGCCATGGGTGCCACCAATATTGGTGCAGCCGTGCATGCCGCCACCCAAGACCTGAAGAGCCGGGGACGGCAGGGCAGTGTCAAAGCCATAATCCTCTTCACCGACGGTGAGCCGACGGAACCCGGAGGTCCTCTCAGTTCGGATCCCAAGGCCAATGCCAGAATGGCGGCGGTGGAAGCCCGTGATGCCGGCATAGCAGTCTATACAGTGGGGCTTGCTCAAAATCCCGCCATCATTCCAGACCAGCGAGCGATTTTAAACGACACCAACTCCGACCCTACCACCGGTGGCATAGCCGCCATCGCCGGCCACGGCAGCACCTTCAACCTGGTGACAGACAGCAGCCAGCTGAGAGGAACCTTTGCCAAAATCGCCAGACGGCTGGTCAAGCTGGTATCCAACAAGTAGCCCCAAAAACCAATAGCACACTAAAAGAAGGAGCAGACAATGAACGCGCAGGCAAGGCAGTTTCCGGCAAGCAAAACAAGAAGGAAGAGAGGCTCCCTCTCGGTGGAGCTGACCTGCGGCAGCATGCTCATGGTGGTCTTCGTGGTACTCGGTCTGCATCTGGGCATCATCGTCTTCGGCGCCTACCTGAATGACCGCGTCTGCCGAGATGCTTGCAGAAATGCGGCCCAGGGGCAAGATCTGAGCGAATCCACCAAACTTGCCAACGCCGTCATCAAAGGCTACCAGCCCAATACCTTTCTCTCGGCCCCGCAGATAGTAGCGCCGATTGTCTACCAGGACTATGCAGGCAGCCCACCGGCACAGACATCGCCTTATGTGCAAGTCAAGACTATCACGCAAGCCACCATGCCTTTCGGTCTATTGGCATTCTTCAACGCCGGGGTCTTACAGGACGGCAAACTAACTTTTGTAAAATCCTACACCTTCCCCATTGTACGGGTGAAATAAAAAAAACCTGTAGTTCTGTTCACTATCTATTCACGCAGCCCTGCCAAACTGAGGCTCAGGAGATTGATATGGAACAAAGCACGAAAGATAAAAACCAATGGCTTTACTGGCAGCCCCTCTGCCGGAAAGTGCTTGTGGACTGCGGCTTCCTCAGGCTTAATGAGGTCATCTCCAAAAGCCAGTGCCCGGCAGGCAAGGAGGATAGTTTCTTCACCTTGAGCCTGTCACCCTGGGTGAACATCATCGCCCTCACCGAAGACAATCGGGTCTTGATGGTAGAGCAGTATCGCCACGGTGTGGAAGGCATCACCATGGAACTACCGGGTGGCTGCGTAGAAGGGGAAGACCCGCTGGCAGCCGCCAAGCGGGAGCTGAGAGAGGAAACCGGATGCGTGGCTGCAACCTGGACCTACCTGGGCAAAAATCATCCCAATCCGGCCCTGCAGGACAACCTCTGCTATACATATTTAGCCCAGGCAGTCGAACAAGTGGAAGAACCCACCTTCGACGGCAGCGGTACTGAGAAAATCAATTCCCGCTACGTCAACCTGGCCGACATAGGCGACTTGATTTGCAACGGCACCATCACCCACAGCCTGGTGATAACGGCCTTTCACTTCCTGCATCTGCGGCCGGAGCTCACCCTCAAAACCAGAACGTCATAAGATGTTTCCGTTACAGCCGCAAAGCCATGCAAAACCGGCACCGGCGGGAACATTCCCGCCCCATTGCAGTCTCCTCGCTTGCAAAGGAGCAGCCATTACTTCTAAAAGGGAAAAATTACAAAACTGTTTAATCCTGCTTGCTTCAGACGAATCCGTTACAAGCTAGACTCAGAGACAGCAATAATAAATCCGTTTGCAGCATCTTAGCCCCGGCATAAGCAAACCAGATTTTGCAAGCCGGGAGGAAAAGGAAAGGAGGAGAGCACCGTGGCCATTGTCAAAAGAGTCTTTCTATTTCTGCTTACGAACTTTCTGGTCATCACCACCTGTTCGATCTTCTTTTATATCTTCGGCATCGGCAATTATTTGACGCAGTACGGTATCGACTACGTGGGGTTGGCGTTGTTCTCGCTTATCTACGGCATGACCGGCTCCATAATCTCACTGTGGATGTCCAGAGCCATAGCCAAGTGGAGCTACGGCGTGCAGCTCATCGACGAAAGACAGCCGGACCCGGCCCAGCGCTCGATCATGACCATGGTGCATGACTTGAGCCGCAAAGCGGGATTGACCAAAATGCCGGAAGTGGGCATCTACACAAGCCCGGAACTCAATGCCTTCGCCACAGGACCAACCAAATCGAGAGCGCTTGTGGCCGTCTCGACCGGGTTACTGGAGCGCATGAACCGTGAGGAAGTGGAAGGAGTGCTCGGTCATGAAATAAGCCATATTGCCAATGGCGATATGGTCACCATGACTCTCTTGCAGGGTATAGTGAACGCCTTCGCCATCTTCTTATCGAGAGCCGTGGCCTATGCCGTCACCCGCAACCGGGACGAGAATTCAAACAACAGCCTGGCTTACTTCATCATAAGCTTCGTGCTGCAAACAGTCTTCTTGCTGCTCGGGTCAATTGTGGTGAACTGGTTCTCCAGACAAAGAGAATTCCGGGCCGACGCCGGCGGAGCCTCCCTGGCCGGTAAACAAGCCATGATTGGTGCTCTCAAACGGCTTGAGAGCAACTACGAGACCATGCGGGCCGAAAGCGGCAGTCTGGCCACAATGAAAATTTCCAATCGCCCGGCCGGCCTTTTCGGTAAGCTATTCTCCAGCCATCCGCCCCTGGAAGAGAGAATTGCCGCACTTTCTGCCGGAAGTTAAGCCTGAGCAGCCCGGGGTCGAGCCCTAGTTATTGTCGTCGTCCTCGGGACGGGCAGTACCGATGAAACCCAGTTTGCTGTTGACGGCGTCATAGCCGCCATCCATGCCGGGCTTCATGGTGGTGATGGTCTTGTCCGGGCGGTACAACACTAAATTGCGACCGTCCTGAACCAGTTTGCCGCGGGCGCCATTGGGGTAACCAATCACCCAGGAGCCGCGAGATAGGGGCGCGCAAATCGTACCATCAAGATAACTGCCTTCCACCTTGGCGCTGCCGTCAGGAAAGCGAGTAACAATGGCCGAACTGCCATCAACTATGCGCAACTCGAAAGCCTCGTAAGGCTTCTTGGGATCAGGCTTGGTCACATAGGGATCGATGTCTTGAGCGGAGAAGACAAAGATGGAATCTTTCACAAACATCGAGGCATCTGCAGCGAACTCCCCGGCGATACCATGCACCATTTTGCGCAAGGGACCGCGGTGTTTCTCAGGCTTGCCCGGCTGAGCAGCCTCACAGGTCTGGAGGGGATCGGGATTGAGATTGTGAAGCCCCTGCAACTCACTGACAATGAAAGCCTCCTGCTTGGCAGCAGCGGCGGCAGCCTGGGCCGCGGCGGAATCTGCCGGAGCGCCAGTCTGTACGGAGAGAGTAGGACTGGAAGCACCGGTGCCGGAGCCGACAGAGCCTTGAGAAAGTGCCGGCAGGCTCGATGAGAGCAAAGCGCTCAAAACAAAGGCGCCCAAACGGTTGCAAAAGTCACAGGGTTTAGCTAATTCAGTCACAACTTGGATCTCTCAACTATGAAGTGGAAGCAGCGCTTAAATTGCTGCCAGAGCTCAGAATAACACCAGACCTGGAGGGATCAGCAATAGTAAAGTGCTAATATCAGAGCTAGTTAAGCTCGCCCCGGGATGTCACGGGGCGCAATGGACGGACGGCTCCCCCAGGGGGAAATTTGCCACAGTTGCCTCTTAAGACAATCACCCTGACCTTAATCGTTAGCGCTCTCAGTGCGGCATTTTTCATAAAGCCGGCCATTGCTCAGGGTTCCAGGCTCGGCCCGGAAGCCGAACAGCACTGGCGCCAGGGTCAAAGGCTGCTTGCCACCATGCAACCCCGCCTGGCCCTGGGGGAGTTCGACCAGGCTCTCAAACTGGCACCGGGCAATATTGCCATTCTGGCAGCAAGAGGCGCCTGCCTGATGCGTCTGAAGGATTTCGAGGGGGCCTACAGAGACTTCCATGCAGCCCTTCTGAAAAGCCCCGGTCAGCCGGATCTGCTCAGACTGCGGGGCACGGCCAACATGTGCCTCTGCGAGGCCGACAGAGCCATTGACGACCTCAGCCAGGCAATTGCAATTAAGCCCACAGCCCAAGCCATTTTCAACCGTGCCACCTGCTATATACAGACCGCCCGGTATGAAAAAGCCATAGAAGACTACACGAGTCTCATCAAGCGGCGGGCCAATCTATACCCCTCGCTCTTTCAGAGAGGCCGGGTCTATTACCTGCTTGACGAATACGACAAAGCCATAGTCGACTTCTCGGCCGTTATCAAAGCCGATCCAAACTCTGCCCTCAAATGCTATATCTGCAGAGGGCGCGCTTTTGCAGCAAAAGGAAGGACGGATCTGGCCCTTGCCGATTTGAAAAAAGCAGTGCTGCTCGATGATGACTACGCGGAAAGTTTCTATGCACCGGCAGTGGAATCACTGATCGAAAGCGATGCCAGATTGGAAGAGAGACCTCCTGCCAACGAACAAAAAAGCAGCACCGGCAAACTAAAATCGCTCAGTTCAAAGCAAAGCCCCAGTAATCAAGAAGCCGGCGACAAGTATCTGGCAGAAGCTCTCGCCCTGAAAGAGAAGAAACAATGGGCGCGGGCCCTGGCGGCTTGTGATTTAGCGCTCAAGGCCAATGCAAGAAGCACCACCGCCCATGTGCTGAAGGGCAAAATATTGATGGAGAGCGGCAATTACAAAGCCGCTCTCGCTTGCTTCAATCAGGCCTGGACAATGGACAATCTCAACCTAGACGCAGTGAGAGGCAGGGCGGAAGCCAATTCAGCCCTTGGTCTGCCGCAGCGTTCCCTGGCAGATCTGGGCAAACTGGTCCTGGCCAGCCCCGATGATCCGGAGCTTAGATTCAGGCAGGCAGAGATTTTTGACAAACTCAAACGCCCAAAGGAGGCCCTGGCAGGCTACCTGAAATGCCTTGAATTGGACCACCGGAAAGAGTTACTTAAAGACAAATTGGGCAAAGATAAAGATGCCTATTTCCGCATCGCCCAGGCCACACAGGCCCTTTCAGCGGAGCAAAGACGCAGGGCCCTGGCGCGAATTGAAATCCTTAAACAGTGATGCCAATCTGAATTTAGCGAAACGACAAATCTCTTCTAAGAGAGTAAAATTCCCTCTGCCCTCAATGTCGTAGAGAAGTCGAAGCCAATGACCATAGAAACCAAGAGCAAATCTCAGAGAAACTGGACTGAGCAATTCGACTCAGCTCAGAAGCATAAACAAAATAGAAAGTACAAAAAGGCTCTGCAAGCTCTGGAAGAAGCATTGGCGCTCGCTCGAAAACACAGTTTAACAGAAGAAACTTTTCTTTCCCTGAAGGCCCTTGCTGATGTGCAGAGGCTGAGTGGTCATCTGAAACAAGCCGGCAGAGCGGAAGAGGAAGCCCTGGCCATGAGCAGTCAACTCTTCGCGGCCAGAGCTGCAGCAGGTGGCGAAACGCAACCCACAATGGCTGAGAGCAAAGAATCGCCCGAGGAAAGCCGGATGAATTCTAATGACTTGAAATCGGACCGGCAGGCAAAGCCAGGCAAGAAGTCGGACAAAGACAAAAAACACGACAAAGCCGAAAAAGTCAAAAAAGGCGAAAAGACCGACAAAAGCAAGAAAGAAACAAAATCAGTAAAGGACGAGACCGGTAAGAAGTCGGATAAAAAAGCCAAGTCCACTAAAGAAGAAACCAGGCAGAACGAGAGCGAGGAAGACAAGAAATCCTGCCGCTCTTATATGGAGAAAGCAGAGAGCCTCAATGATTTTGAAGAACGGGCCGAGTGCTTTCGCAAAGCCATCAAGGCCGGTCGCAAAGAAGTAGGCAAAGACTGGGAAAAGAAATACGCAGGCGTGCACTGGCTCGCTTTGGAAACACGGCCCATTATGCAGGCCATGGCATGTCTGGCGAGAGAGCTTAGATGGCTGGACGAAGTGGACGAAGCCATTGAAATTTACGAAACCCTTCTGGCGCTCAATCCCAACGATAATCAGGGAGTGCGTTATGAGCTGGCGCCCTGCCTCTTGGAAGCGGGCAAATACGAAGCACTGGAAGCCCACCTGCGCAAATATGGCTCCGAGTCTGCGGCAATTTTTCTCTACACGAGAGCGCTCTATCTCTTCCAGAAAACCGGTAACAGCAAGGAAGCAAGAGATGCGCTCCAGAGAGCCTTCAAGCGCAACGCCTATGTTCCCATCTTCCTCTCCGATGTTGTGGAAATGCCCGACGAAAGACCGACTTTCATCGGCATCGGAGACGAGAACGAAGCCCTTTCTTACGTAATGGAATATTCCTACCTCTGGGAACCGGAACAAACAGCCTGGTTGGCTAATACCCTGGAAAAGGACCTGTACAAATCATTTGCCGATGATCCCGAACTGGTAAGCGATGTTCTCAAGGAACTGAGGCTGGAATAGCCGCTCAGTCAGCGAAAGATAGCGGAAGAAAGGTAGAACTTAAATGCATCGACCAAAGGCGGCCGCCGCTCTAATCAGCCTGTTAGTGCTGCACACGGTGCTGCCGGTAGCCGCGGCAGACAGACTGGATAGCCCCAGGCTCGTGCTCAAGAACAACTCTCACTTCCTGGTAGTGGCTCCGGATGGAACCATGACGCTGCCGGGGGCGGCCAGTCGCTCCCTGCCCTATGGACTGTACAAAGATGATACCCGCTATTTATGCGGGCTCAGACTGAAAATAGATGGTCTGGCACCGACTCTCCTAACTGCCGCCACCGACCAGGGTTATAGTGGTAAGTTCACTTACCGGGCAGGCAAAGCAAATCAAAAGTCAGGTAAGGGGCTGCTGCTCGCACGAGAGGTGGTCATTCAAGACGGGCTCAGCGAGAGAATCACAATTAAAAACGAGGGCGAAAAACCAGCCTCATGCAAGCTGACCATGAGCTTCGACTGTGACTTTAAAGACATGTTCGAAGTACGTGGACAGAAGCGCAAAGCCAGAGGCAAATTTAAGAAGCTGGTGGAAGTCGTGAAAGAAAAAGACAAGCAGTCTTCCCTTCTGGCTCAGTACACCGGTCTTGATGGCAGACTGATGAGCACCACCATCGAGCTGTCCGGTCTGACCGCCGGTTTCAGGGGCGGTATTTTGCAACAGCAAATAGAGATCCTCCCCCATGGGCAGATGCAGTTTGAGTGGCAGGCAAGAACCAACCTTGTGGGAAGTGGTACCACCGATGAAGGCGCCAACTCCCCCGCAGGCCTCTCACCTTTCCTGACCGCAAAAGAGAAGGCAGAGCAAGAATACAAATCATGGCAAGAGCAAATAGCAACCATTGAATGCGATGATGCGGCGCTCAACAAAGTCTTCCAGCAAGCCCGCCGCGACCTCTTCCTCCTGAGCCTATCGACAGAGAAGGGACCGGCACTGGCAGCCGGTCTTCCCTGGTATGCCGTGCCCTTTGGCAGGGATCAAATTATCACAGCCAGGCAGATTCTGCCCTTCGCCCCAGTAGTTGTGAAAGGTCTGATCAAGACCCTGGCCGCTTACCAGGGCAAAAGGGATGACCCTTACACGGAAGAAACACCGGGTAAAATCATGCACGAGCTGCGCAGCGGAGAAATGGCTCGCACGAGAGAAATACCCTTCATTCCCTATTATGGCACCATCGACGCCACGCCACTATGGCTGGTGCTGGTTGGCGAGTATTTCGAGAGAACCGAAGACGAAAAATTACTGCAAGAGCTTAAGCCCAACCTACAGGCAGCCATCGACTATCTAAAGCGCAGCACGAAAGACGTCTATCTGTACTACGGTGAAAAAGCAGACAAACACAAGAAAGCGGCCCTCACCAACCAGGCCTGGAAAGACTCAGGTGATTCAGTCATGCACAAGGACGGCTCACCGGCAAAGGCACCAATTGCCATATGCGAAGTTCAGGGTTATCTCTACCAGGCCTGGCAAACGGCAGCCAGACTATCTAAAATTTTGAAAGACGAAAGGCAGGCTTCAGATCTGGAAAGCCGGGCTGCACATTTGAAAGAGCGCTTTCATCAAGACTTTGCTCTTGAATCCGAAAACTTCTTTGCCCTGGCGAAAGATGCCACACCGGAAGGCTGTAAGGTGGTAGCCTCCAACGCCGGACACTTGCTGGCCACCGGAATTCTTGAGAAGAAGGAAGAAGAAGCTGTGAGCAGGCGCTTAATGCAGTCCGATATGTTCAGCGGCTGGGGTATTCGCACCTTGAGCAGGAAGGAAAAGGCCTACGATCCTAAAAGCTATCACAACGGCTCCGTCTGGCCCCACGACAATGCCATCATTGTGAGCGGCATGAGCCAGGTAAGCGAAGCCGCCAAGTCTGAAACGGCCCTGAAAGTGATAGCGGCACTCATGGAAGTAGCCCGTACCAGTAAAGACAGCAGGCTGCCGGAACTCTTCTGCGGTTATGAGCGAGTGGCAGACCAGCCCCCCTCTCCCTACCCGGTTTCTTGTGTGCCACAAGCCTGGTGCGTCGGCAGTATTTATCAAATGGTACAGGCAATGAGCGGCTTGAGTATCGCCAGGGGCGATATCGAAGGCGAGGATGAGATGCAGGCCCGCTGCCGCAATCCTCAATTACCGCCCGGCTTGAACAAGCTTGAGATCCGCAATCTGAAGGTGGGCAAACAGCCGGTTGATATAATTCTTGAAAGAGACGGCAACGGCAGAGTTTGCGCCAGCATCAAGAGCACCGTGCGCTAAAAGCCGCAAGCACTGCCAGTTTTCAGCAATTCAATAGAACTAAACAAGCATTTCCTGCAAGAGCATTTGCACGCGTTTGAAACCACCTTCATCGCCAACGCGCCGGTAGAACTCAGCCAGCGACAAATAGGAAACGGCGCGCGGCGCCTGCTGCCAACCGAAGTACTCGGTACTCTCGCAAAGGGCCTGGCGATACCCGGTCTGAACAGTCTCAAGATGCCCCTCCCTGGCCGCCTCCTTCATGCGCCCCACCAGTTCAAGAAGATAAGCAAAGTTACTGGTCCCGAAGAGCTTACCGCCGGGAACATGGGCCCTATCGTCAGGCTCGGTGCCGAAGTATCTCATATGCGCCTCTCAAATAATTGACCACACTTTCATCCTAAACAGGCACCGTGAAGGATCAGTGAAGGTAGCATGAATTCTGCGTGAAGCCGGGGTAAAATGTTCTTTCTCAATAGAAGTTCTTTTCTTAGCGACACCAGAATCTTGCCGGAAACTTCCCCTTTCAATAACCTGCGCATTTGCAAGACTCTCACTGCGGAGTGGCCGCCGTTTTCGCTCAGACAAACTGTCTTGGTCCTTACGCCCATCATAGTTTTACTAGTGTTTCTCTTCTCCCATGAGAGCCTTGCCGCTGAGCAAAAGAAGCCCTTCGATGTGGAAACTCATATCAAAAGGCGTTTTAGCTCCAAAGAAGAAGCCTTGCAAGTACTGGCGCCGCCGGTCAGGAAGAAATTGCAAACGCTCTTTAAGACCAGAAATCTTGCCTATCCGCCCGGCAGTCTTACACTTGTGGGTCTCAAGGAAGAGAAGAAACTTCTGGTCTATGCTGCGGACAGAGGCGGAAGGCAGACACTTATCCTGACCTATCCGATTATCGGGCTGAGCGGCTTAAGCGGTCCCAAACTGAAGGAGGGAGACAAACAAGTGCCCGAAGGCTTCTATGACATAAACGGCTTCCGCACCGATGTCATAGCCTACATGGCTCTCAAAGTCGCCTACCCCAATGCCGAAGATCGCCTTCATGCCAGAGAAGAAAAACGCAGCAATTTAGGCGGCGACATACTGATTCACGGCTCCCGCTGGTCAACGGGTTGCCTGGCGATGGGAAACCCGGCCATTGAAGAGCTTTTCGTGCTTGTGGCCGATACCGGAGAGAAGAAAGCGCGCCTGGTGCTTTGCCCCTGCAACCTCCTGCAGCGAAAACCCCAAATTGACTACAAGCAGCATTCGGCATGGGTAGCGGCACTTCACAGAAGACTGACCGAAGAACTGCGCAAATATCCGGACCTGCCATAAGGTCAGACAAGCCGTCAATCATCAAAGGAAGGTCTCTGCCGCCCGCGCTTCTTATTTCCCTGGGCTTGCTTGGACTCTATTCTGCGGATTTTTGCACCCAGAGTAGGCTTAGTGGCAAAGCGAAGAGTGGGAGGTGCTGCCACCTCGGAGATCATTTGCTCAAGCTTAGCCAGGCAATCTTCCGTATTGCGCTTCTGATCCCTGTATTTCTGACTGGTGATAATTAGCTCGCCGGATTCGGTAAGGCGCCGACCATACTTTTCTAGAAAGCGCTGCCGAACATCATAGGGCAGACAGGTGCTGGCCAGTACGCCCCACCTCAAGATGGCTTTGCTGCTCACTTTATTTACATTTTGCCCGCCCGGGCCGCCGCTGCGAGCGTAGGAAAACTCAAACTCGCTAAGTGGAATTCTAATTCTGGTGCCAATGGAAATCATTGGCCAATTCTAGCCCAAACTTCCCCTGAACGGATAAACGGTTCCAGACTCTTCAGCTTTGCTCCTGGGGCGGTCGAGGTACGGCCAGTCCGGAAATAATTTCTACCCCGCTCAGTTTCTTGAACTGCGAAGGTGCCAATATTACTTTCGAGCTGCGATTACCACCGCCGGCAATCACTTGCGGCTGCTCCATGACGGCCAGATCCACATAAATGGGTATGGGCGGCAAGCCGAAAGGTGCCACTCCGCCAATTTGCATGCCCGTCAGGCGCACAGTCTCTTCGCCGCTGGCGAAGGAGACCTTTTTGCCGTCCATCAGGCGCCGCACGCACTTGTTCACATCCAGCCTGGTGGTGGCAAGCACTACGCAGCAGGCATAGCGCACCGGATTGTCCTTGGCGGCCACGATAATGGCGTTTGCAGCCTGGGCCGGCGAGAAGTCATAACGCTTACAAAAGACCATGGTATCGGCCAGTTCCGGGTCACAGGGGAAGGCCCGATACTCGATACCGGCCTCCTTAAGAGCCCCTTCTACCACAGGATGCAGGCAAAGAGCCTCCTCGTGAATTTTTCCTTCGTCCATGGCCACCTCCCTTTCGCTTAATTTTATCGGGATTATCTTGGGGTATGTAGAATATTGGTTAAGGCAGAAACCCAATCCCTTCCTTGAGGCTCTGGAAGTAATTCCTGAAGGTAACAGTTACGCAACAACCCGCACCCTGATCGTTTGAAACTTTTTTGGACGGAGAACAAGTTTGAAATTTCTGATTCTCAAGGGCATTTCACTGACAGTGCTGTCGACCCTGAGCCTGCTTGGCCCTCTATCGCTGTTACCGGTGAGCGCGCAAGAAAGCGCCGTAGACTACGGCGTGGCCATAGCGGCCTACGAGCGCAAAGATTACAAACAAGCAGAAGAACACTTCCGTAAGGCCATCGAAAAGGGCGAGAAATCAGCCAAAGCCTGGCTCTACAGCGCCCACACCTTCATGGCACTGGGACAGTACCCCCAGGCATACAAAACCTATGAAATTGTCTCGCGCGCCTTCAAAAACACCCCCGAAGCCCAGGTCGCCCTGCAA
>Ga0268298_10002173_pt1 | contig 21818 bp, 18 predicted proteins | sample WWTPWeurt_MetaG_FD_194462 | JGI IMG/M metagenome (GOLD analysis project Ga0268298, IMG submission 194462) | Activated sludge microbial communities from WWTP in Nijmegen, Gelderland, Netherland - WWTP Weurt | ecosystem: Engineered > WWTP > Aerobic digester > Activated sludge | place... | reverse complement strand
AAACCGGCCAACGTGATTCTCTGCAGCCGCGGCCTCAATCCCGACACCGCCAAAGTCGTCGACTTCGGCCTGGTCAAGGACATGGGCGGACTCAACGGGGGAGGGGAAACCGCTCTCAGCAACGTCGACACCATCGTCGGCACCCCACTCTATCTGGCGCCCGAGGCAATCCTCACTCCTGACGCCGTGGACGGCCGCGCCGACCTCTACGCGGTCGGTGCCGTCGGCTACTTCTTGCTCTGTGGCAGCCCGGTGTTCACGGGAAGCTCGGTCATGGAGGTGTGCGCCGAGCATCTGCGTTCGCAACCGCTGCCGCCTTCCGTGCGCTTGGGGCGAGCGTTGCCCCGGGACCTCGAGGCAACGCTGCTCGACTGTCTGGCGAAGAAGCCGGAGGATCGGCCCGGGAGCGCCGAGGCGCTGCGCGAGCGTTTGCTGGCGTGCGACGTTCCGCCGTGGACGGTCGACGACGCGCGACGCTGGTGGCAAGAACACGGGGCGAAGTCTGGTCCAAGCAGGCCGAGCCCGAGCGGCCGATCCACGACGGCGCTGGCGGTGGACCTCACCGCGCGCGCGTGACTCGAGTCGCGACGGCGTCTGCCGCCCATGAGCTCATTGGGTCCGCCGAAGCTCGAGCTCTGGATCCGGTCCGATGACGACGCCGAGGCTCGTCGGTGAGAGAGCTCTCACTCGCACGGCGGGCGCGGCCTGGGGAGAGGTCGCCCCGGTTTGCCCGAGCTGCTGATCGACGGTGTACCCGCTGCAGCGCTCGGGCGCGAGCGTCACGCCGCCGCCGCCGCTCGAATACCGGCCTTCGCACTGCCGGGCTAGCGTCGCGTCGGGCACCGTCAGGCGATCGTCCAGCGTGTAACGCCCTGACGGAAGCTCGGGCGGCCCCAGGCAGAGCTTGACCGCGCGCACGGGCTGCTCGACGGCGAAGCAGCCCGCCGTTTCTCCTCGCGGGGACTCCTGCGCTCCGCGCCGGCCGGGGCTGCAGGCCGCGAGCACGACGAGACCCGAGCTCAACGTGAACCAAAGCTTCATGGCTCCGCGAGGGTACTGCCTCGTCCCGACGCCTCCAAGTGCTCGGTCGCTACGCGTAGGGTTCACGACGAGCTCCGCGATCGTGCCCGGAAAGACAGGCGTTCGGCTGCGAGCGTGCCTCCGTCCGAAAACCGATGCATGGTTCGCTCGATGTCGAAGCTCGGGTGGTCGGTCTGGGTGGCGATCTCTGGCTTGCTGTCCCTTGGCTGCGGGTCATCCGATTCGACGAGCTCGGCGAGCACCCATTGTGTTCCGAACGGCGACAACGTCTTGAGCGCGCTCGAGCTCAACGCGGTTCCCGGCGCATCGGGAAGCTTCCTGCGCGCTACGGGCGTCTCCGTGGACACCGCAGGCACCCTGTCGAACGGCAAGCGCACCTGGGACTTCCAAGGTCCGTATCCAGCCGAAGAAGCCATCGTCAGCACGCTCGAACCCATGGCCGGCAAGTGGTTTGCGAGCGACTTCCCCGATGCAAGCTACGCCTGGTGGCTGGAAGGTTCCGAGCTCTACGGCGTGTATCTGTCGAGCGCGGGCTCGGTGACCTTGCTCGGCTACGCCTCGAGGACCGACGCGCCCGCTGGACGGTCGCTGGCCCACTACGAGCCACCGCTCCTCATGTTTCGCGCGCCGATGACGCAAGGAGACACCTGGAAAACGAGCGCCAAGCTCAGTGGCTCGTCCTTTTTGGGACCCATCGACCAAGACGACGAGTACACGGCGACTGTCGATGCCGGGGGAACGATGCTGTCACCAGCGGGAAGCCTCGCGGTGCTGCGAGTCAACGGCTTGGCGACGCGAACGGACGCCGGCGTGACAGAGGCGCATCGACAGCAATACTACTTGGCGGAGTGCCGCGGCATCGTCGGCGCCGTCGTGTCCGAAACGCTACTGGGCAGCGAGCCAGCTCCTGATTTTTCCTTGGCGGACGAAATTGCGCGGCTGGAAAACTGAGCTACCGAGCCGCAGCCTGGGAGGTCGCACCCCGCACGATTCAGCGACGCTCGAGCTTCGTCAGTGATCGAGGCTCGAGCTCGTCGGAGAGCGCTTCGTCGAGCACCCGGCCCAGCTCGGGGTCGGCGGTGTCGTCGATGGCCACGCGTACGCGCCGCTTGGTCTCGACGGAAGCGTGGGCCAGGGCGAGGGCCGCGGCGATGCGCTGCGCGGCGGGCTGCGCCGCGTCGTCCACCAAGTCGAGCAACGCGGGCTCGCCGACGTTTTCCTGCCGGTAGCCCTGCTCGGCTCCGACGCGGCGGACGCGTTCGAGCCAGCGCGCGTCGAGCTCGCCGTCGGGCTCGAACACCCGCACGCGGGCCGCTCTCGGAACGAGCTGGCGCGCCTTCGCCTTCTCGATCAGCTCCACCAGCGCCTCCGCATTGCGCACGCGCACGCGTTCGTCCGCGCCGCTCTCGAGCGCGATGCTCACCTGTCCACCCGAGCGCTGCGCACCTCGGATGACCGACCAGGAGTGGAACCGCGCCGGCCCGCTCCAGGCGTGGACGGCGATCCCGTCGGCCCCGACGCACACACGGGGCACGCGGACGCTGCGCGGTGCGGCCTTCCCGCGGCTGCGTTTCACGAAGTAGTCGAGGCTCAGGCTGCTCAACGCGAAGACCGTCAGGATGGCTCCGCCCGCCGCGAAGCGACCATCGAAGAACAGCGCAGCCGCGGCGAGCAGGCCGAACAAGATGGCCTGGGCGACGAACAGCGCCACAGCCAGCCCGAGCGTCGCGGCGGCGACGAGCCCTGCCCAGCGCAGCGCGCGCGGCAGCACGAGCGGGAAGACCTGCACGGCTCGATTGTCTCACCCAAGGCTCGGCTAGGCACTACGCTGCTTGCTGTTTCTCGTGCCCCCACTCGCCTCGCTGCGCTCGGCGGTCGCCCCCAAGCGCGGTCAGCGCGCGCCGGTGTCGGCGTCTTGCCAAGCCTTCGAGCGTCGTGTTGACGGCGCGCGCTGCGCGCGCGGGGGCGACGCGTCGCTGCGAGACTGGCATCTCATCGTGCCCCGAGGGCAGGCGCGTTCCGCACTTGTCGCCGCCTCGCTTCGACGCCGGTGTCGTGAGCTCGCGCGCCGCTGACTCCTGCCGGCACCGCGGCCGGGCTCCGCCCTGGTGGCGCACGAGACGCGCCAGCCGCTGCGCCGCGACAACGGCTCTCGCAAGATCGAGACGCCGAGTCGCGTCGCGCGGGAGCTCGCGCAGCGCGGATCGCGCGTGCTGCGGCTGCTGGGGCAGCTCGTGGCGCGGGACGCGGGCGAGGCGGTTCCGCGCATGCGCGCGCTCGGCGGGTGAGCCGCGGCGGGTGATCGCCACCCCTTCGCCGGCGGTTCGCCACTCGTGCCCGGCACGGTTCCTCCGGAATTCCACGCCTTCGGCGCTGGCACGCCGCTCGCTGAGCTGGCCGTGGCGTGGGGCATCCCGCACATGCCATCACCCCGAGCGAGCGCTCGCGCCAGCGTCACCGTCCGGAGAGCACCGTGCCCTACCGGACGGTGGCGGAGCACTGGCAGGCGTTCCTCGAACGCGCCGAGGAGCACGACGGCGCGCCGCGTTTCGTAGTGAAGGAGTCCAGGAGTACCTGCGCCGCGGGCGTCTCGAGCGCGGCTGCCTCCACCTCGTGTGTCGTGATGAGCGCGTTCATGGGGGAGGTGGACCACTCGCTCCTCTGGTGAGCGAAGCGCGAGCGGGAGCGATCTCGCGATGTGCAAAGCGACTGGCCCTGTTGAGTTCGGCGCCGCGACGATACCGAGTGGCATCAGCGCGTGAACGAAGAGCGGCGGGCCTCCGTGAGCCCCTTCTGGACCTCGCTCCTGTTGGGACGATCACTTGAACGTGATGTCGATCCTTCGTGTGCGACCCGTGCGCACCAAGATCGTGTACGGACCCGCCTTCACTTCGTCGCTCGTCTCGGCGCTCACGAGCGCCGTGGCGGTGGTCACGTTGCCGAGGACCGCGAGCGCTTCGCCGGGGACTGTCGCCGTCGTCGCCGAAGCGTCGAACACGCAATAGAGTCGCTTCGCGTCGACGGCCGACGGCGCCGCGACCGTCGTGGTGATCCCGACGCCGACCTTGCCGCTGGTCGGAGCGCTCCACCCGACGGTGAAGCCGGCGGAACTGACGACGTCTGCGGTCCACAAGCCCGCGCCCGCGTCCTGTGTCGTAAGAGTCAGCTCCGCTGCCGGCGCCGTGAGCACCTTCTGGAACGCGGGGACGTCGGCGCCGCCCGCTCCGGCGATCGTCAAGCTCGCGCCGAGGGGCCACGCTTCGGTTCCGACGGACCGATCGACCGAGTACGTGCCATCGGAAAGGCGCGTGATCGCGAGGTCGCTCGAGCCGCCTTTCAGGCTGATTTCGCCGGCGTCGAGCAGCACCGCCTTGCTGTCGCGCTCGCCACACGCCCACGTGTGGCACTCGCCGATCTTCTTGTACGGACACGGCGGATCGCCGGCGTTGAAGAAGATCAGGTTCGTATCGCCGACGGTGCCGGAGGGTCCCCGGACGACGTTGCTGCTGACGAGGAGCGGAGACGAAGTACGCGCGCCGGCGTCGGCGTCGGCGTCGGCGTCGCCGCCGGCGTCGGGCTGCGGGGGCGCGTCGATGCTGGCATCCTGCGTGACGCTCGGAGGCACGGCGCTGTCGTCGCTGCACGCGGGGAGGGCGAGCCAGAACGCAGCAGATGCGAAGGCCGATAGGCGCGAAGTGGGCATGAACTCATGCAACCGTTGGCGGGCCGCGCCCTCAATAGTAAGATTTATTTGAATTGCGACTCGGGCCGGGGGCTGGATGAGGACCGACGACATCTCCATCGTCGAAGCGGCGTACACACTCTCCGAGGATCCGCTCGTCTGGCTCGAGAACGTGCTCGCCCGTTCGGAGCCCCGGCTCTTCGATGGGCTCGGGGGATTTGCGTCGATCTACCGGCGCGATGCCGGCACACCGAGCGAGATGGTTTCGCCGTACGTCGTGCGTGGGGCGGACACGCGCATCACGGATGCGTTGCGCGTCGCCTTCGAGGCGACCGACGACGCGACGCGCCGACTCGCGTTCACGATTGGTCGACCGATTGCCACGTTGACGGATCTTCACGGAGTCGCACCGAAGGACCATCCGCACTACGCGGGGCTCGTCGAGGCCGTCGGCTTCGGAGACGTCGTGACCGTGAACGCGAGCAACCCCGACGGCACCGGGTGCTTTCTCTCCGCGCCTCTTCGCCGGTCGCGCCGTGACCCGACAGCGACGCGTTGGGCTCGCCTCGCCGCTCACGTCGCGGCGGGCCTGCGCCTGCAACTCTCTTTGGGTGACGCAAACCTCGAGAGCGCATCGGAGGCCGTTCTCTCTCCAACGGGAGAATTCCTCCACGCCAACGAGCGGACCGCGAGGGTTCGCAAGCTGCTTTCCCGAATCGTTCGCGGTATCGATCAGGCTCGCGCCGGCAGGAAACGGCGGGACTCGGACAGTGCGCTCGACGCGTGGACGGCGCTCACCCTCGGGCGATGGTCTCTGGTCGACGCCATCGAATCGGATGGACAACGACTCGTCCTCGCTCTGCCCAACGAGCCCTGGGCGCTGGACCCCCGTGCACTCACGCTCGAAGAGCGCACGATTGCGGCGTACGTCGCGCGCGGTCACTCGAACAAGCTCATCGCCTACACGCTTGGCTTGCCGGCGGGAACCGTAGCGACGCGGACGCGCATCGTCCTTCGGAAGCTCGGTGTTCGCACACGCGCCGAGTTCGTGCACCGCTACCTCACGCTCATGGCCGCAGTCTACGAAGAGGCGAGCGTGGACGGGGCGCCCATCATCCTCGGACAGACGCGCACCACCGACACCAAGCGGCCGCCCCTCACGAAGGCTGAACTCGCGGTCGCGACGCTGGCCGTGCGCGGGCATTCCAACGCCAGCATCGCGCGCGCGCGACGTGTCTCCCCGCGAACGGTCGCGAATCAGTTGAGACGCGTGTACGAGGTCTACGGAGTCTCGTCGCGCGCCGAGCTCGCGCTCGCCTTCGGGAGCTGACACGCGCGAGGGGCGGGCGTACCCGCGAAACCACTCTCTTTTCACCGTCCGCCCGCGCGTCCACGCTGACAGACCCAAGCGTGCTCTGCCCCCGACATGACCCGCCCGTCGCGCAGGACCCTGACCACCGCATCAAGGAGCAGATCGTCTCGGCCGGGGATCCGGACCGGTTTCCGGAGCTCGAGATCCCGCGCTCGACGGTGCAGAGCTGGGTCCGACGTGGGGTCGGGGACGTCGTGTCTCTCGACACTGGGCGCGAAGTCGAACGCGAGCTTCGCGCTCGCGTCCTCGAGCTCGAGCACCGGAGCGCCACACTCATCGCCGTCCTCCGGCTCGTCCTGGCGCTGCTCCGCGTCTTGGGATTCACGGCCGAGTGCCGGACGAGAGGGGGAAGCGATTGTTGCTCGGAGCGGTCGAGCGCGCGCGAACGACCATGCCGTTGTCCGCTGCCTCCGGGTCCTCCACCTGTCCCCATCTCGCTGCCACGGCTGGGTTCGATGCGAAGAATTCCAGGTCGTGTCAGATCACACGCGCCGCGGACCGGCGCCGGCACGAGTTGGCGGCTCTTGGCACGATCCGATCACGATCGGCAAACGAGACCGAAACCTCGAGAGCGCTGGCGAGCCCAGCACATGGCGTGCCGGAGGTGGGTGCAGTCGCTCGGTGCTTCCCGTGGGACTCCTGCCGGCACCGCGCGGGGCTCCGGCCTGGTAGCGGAGATCGGTGCTCTGCGGCGCACGACGCCAAACTCCTGCCGCGCTTCGCCGGGCGAGCCGCCCCGCGGGCGCGCCGGTGCGGCACTAGCCCGACGCCATCTCGAGGAGCTTCATCGTCGTGTTCCAGTTCCGGATGGTGAGGCTCTTGTAGACCGGCTTCTGCGTGATCTTCTGGAGATGGCTCGACGTTGCCTTCGCAATGAGCCTCCGGAAGTAGAGCGCATGCTGGCCTGCGTGCGCGTCGTCGACGCCGTCTTTCAGGGTCACCTGAGCCAGCGCCTCTTTCGTCGTCATCGGCGCCTTCACGAAGAGCACGTCGTAGCGGTACTTGGCCGGCTCCTTGCCGAACTTGGGCGGCGCCTCGGCGACCGCGAGCTCCAGATCGCGACCGGAGAGCACCACGAGCTTCGCGTCGTAGGAGAAGGCCTTCGAGAGCGCAGCCTCGATCTTCTTCGTGAGCTTCTGTTGGTCGGAGGTGATCGCGCCGAAGACGACGTTGCCGCTCTGGATGTAGGTCGCGACGTCGGTGAAACCGAGCGCCTCGAACGCCTCGCGGAGCGCGCTCATCTTGATGATGTTGTTCCCACCGACGTTGATCCCACGCAGAAGCGCGACGTATTTGCTCTTCGGGCCGGGTGACATGGCGCCTTGGAGCATAGGTCAGGTCGAGCGGTGCGCATTCGCTCACTCTCCGGTGCCTGAAGGAGCTGGTTCCGCGGGCCTCGCAGATGTGCGCTTTGGGGCGGAGGTTCCGCGGGTCGCCCCGGTAGACGGCGCCGAGCTCTGCCAGCGCGGCGACCAGGCGCTGGACGTTCTCGTCCGAGCGATCGTGCACTAGCTCGAAGTCGTGCGTCGCCACCGGAACGCGCTGCAGAACCGCGGCCACGCCCCCGACGACGATGAACCGGACGTGGTGTCCGCCCGAGGACCTCAATCAGTCGAAGGAACCCATTCTCCACGGCGCTTCACCCGTTCGGCGAGCTGGACCAAGTCCTCGAGCGCCTGCAGGCACTCGAGTGGCGTCAGGCGTAGGTTCGCGCGGATCAGCGTCCGATCGACGCCGTTGTCGTCGTAGTCGGGCGCCGGGGGCGCGAGCTCGTCGGGGGTGTCGAGGGACAAGACCCTCTTCAGTTCTCGATGAAGCTCTTCAGCTGCTTCGAGCGGCTCGGGTGGCGCAGCTTCCGCAGCGCCTTCGCTTCGATCTGGCGGATGCGCTCGCGGGTGACCTCGAAGTCCTGGCCGACCTCTTCCAGAGTGTGGTCGCTCTTCTCGCCGATGCCGAAGCGCATGCGGAGGACCTTCTCCTCGCGAGGCGTCAGGGTCTTCAACACCTTCCGGGTTTGCTCCGAGAGTGTTTGTGCCCCCACTCGCCTCGCTGCGCTCGGCGGTCGCCCCCAAACGCGGCAGCGCGCGCCGCTGTCAGCGCTTTGCCAAAGACCTTTGGCGCCTTGCCGACGGCGCGCGCTGCGCGCGTGGGGGCGACGCGTCGCTCCGCAGCTGGAACCGCAGTCAGTTCGACCTGGGGAAGCAAACTCTCGTGGCTCGGCGCTACCACCGGCGCCCTTCGCCGGTTCATTCTACTCTTGCTTGCCACCTTCGCTGTTAGCTCGAGAATGAGTCACGACGGCGCGCGCGAAGTCGAGAAGGTTCCGGTTCGTCTTCTCCTGCAACTTCGCCGCCGCCAGCTTCAGCGCAGCGAAGACCGCCGCGTCCTGGTCTTCGCAGCAAGGCTCAATCTTGAACTGCGCGGTCTTCTGTGTGCGCTCGTTCTGGCTCCAAACGACCTGGACAGCCCTGGCGGCCTGGCCGTGCACCGGGCAGGAGGTTGTCAGGCACACCTCGCGAAAAAGCATATCTGCGTCGGCAAGCTCATCCAACTCAGCGAACTGGAAGAAGTGCAGTTCGGTTTCCATGCCAGCGGGGCCGACGCGTTCGAACACCCAATCGCCGGGATGCCTGAGGAGCGTTTGTTCGGCGTCTTCCACATCGTGCCGAGCGCGCACATAGATCGAGTTGACCCGCACGCGGCCACCGTCGGTGAGCAGGCATGCTGGCTCGCCGAGGTCGAGATCAATATCCTTCCCTGACCAGCTGTCTGGATCTCTCACGAGTGCGCTGACGACCATGTTGTCGAGGCCGCTTTCCTCGCCAGCTTCATTGCTCAGCGTGAGCCCGCTGTTTGGCCCCACCGTGCGGGCTGAGCCGTCGGCCAGCTGGAGAGTGCATTCTTCGATGACCACAGTTCCGATGCGCACTCTCACGTGGACTTCTTCGCGGCCGGGAAGCTCTGTGGCCGCAGCAGGTCTCATGACGCAGGTGTCGATCCCGTTGGCCGCCGCCAGGCTGATAGCGCCATCGCTGAAGCCCTTTGTCGTGACGACGATACCGCGGTTTGCGCGAACATCTTCGAAATTGTGCTTTCGCGATGCCGATCTTCATTACATCGACATTTTGGTCGAGGTGCGCGCAGTCAATGGCGACGAAGATCGATGCTGTTCCGATGGTGCCGCGAACGCTCACGTCGACCTTTCGCTCGGTGCCGGATTGCACGCCGCGAACGATTTCGCCATGCCGCACTTCGGCGCCGTCACCAAGCTTCGCCTGAAGGGCCATCACCAGTCGCTCCAGATGCTTCCAGCCGGTGATAGACATCGGCGCGCGCTCTGCGATCCTTTCATGCTGCCGGCGCTGCTGGCGTGGACGACCTCGGCACCAACACTCACTGTCACCAGGCAGTGCGTCAAGGCGCCGTCGACGCTCGGGTCGTGATGCGCCCGTGACCTCGGTTGCCGCGGCTGGTGCGCGGTATTGGGCGCGCTATGGCGAACTTCAATCCCCTTGCCGAGCTCCGATGAGGTTCTCGGCAATCGAGGAGCGTCCTGCGCTGGTCCCCTTCCCGAAGCGTAGCTGCAGCGCAGTCGCTGCGATGACGGTGCCGTGAGCTTCCGCGCTGCTGGCTCCTGCCAGCACCGCGGCCGGGCTCCGCCCAAGTGGCGCGACAGTCGCGCCAGGCGCCGTGGCTTCGCGCAACGCCAGCTCGAGGTCGGGTGCGTGGCCGTGCTCGTGAGACCGGCGGCGCCTGTCACGCCTCTCGCGCCGTGATTGGGCAAAGCCCGGCCGCGGTGCCGGTCAGGAGGTCCCATGTCTCGGAAGCTCACTCACTCGCAGGTCATCGAAGCTCGGGCGCGCGCCATGCGCTTCGCCCAAACGCCCACCGAGGAGGCGCTCTGGCGGGAGCTCCGTGGTGGGAGGCTCGGCGTGGTGGTCCGCCGCCAGCACGTCATTGGGCGGCGCATTGCTGACTTCGCAGTGCCTGCGGTGAGGCTGGTCATCGAAGTCGATGGCCCATGTCACCAAAGCCGGGGAGCGGCGGATCAGCGTCGCGACCGCGATCTCGGTCGCTGCGGGTGGCGTGTGGTGCGCCTGCCGGCAGAGCTGGTCGCCGCGGATATCGGTGAGGCCGTCGCCCGTGTGCGCGTCGCGCTCGGCGGGGGCTGACCGGGTACAAAACGCGAACGGCGCGGTTTCCCGCGCCGTTCGCTCTCGCTCGCTGACCGGCTTCAGTTCTCGATGAAGCTCTTCAGCTGCTTCGAGCGGCTCGGGTGGCGCAGCTTCCGCAGCGCCTTCGCCTCGATCTGGCGGATGCGCTCGCGGGTGACCTCGAAGTCCTGGCCGACCTCTTCCAGAGTGTGGTCGCTCTTCTCGCCGATGCCGAAGCGCATGCGGAGGACCTTCTCCTCGCGAGGCGTCAGGGTCTTCAACACCTTTCGGGTTTGCTCCGACAGGTTCATGTTGATGACCGCGTCGGCGGGGCTGATCACGCTCTTGTCCTCGATGAAGTCGCCCAAGTGGCTGTCCTCTTCCTCGCCGATGGGGGTCTCGAGGCTGATGGGCTCCTTGGCGATCTTCAGGACCTTGCGCACCTTGTCGAGGGGCAGCTCCATCTTCTCCGCGATCTCTTCCGGGGTCGGCTCGCGGCCGTACTCCTGGACCAGGTAGCGGCTGGTGCGGATGAGCTTGTTGATGGTCTCGATCATGTGCACCGGGATGCGGATGGTGCGGGCTTGGTCCGCGATGGCGCGGGTGATCGCCTGACGGATCCACCAGGTGGCGTAGGTCGAGAACTTGTAGCCGCGCTTGTACTCGAACTTGTCGACGGCCTTCATCAGGCCGATGTTCCCTTCCTGGATCAGGTCGAGGAACTGTAGCCCGCGGTTCGTGTACTTCTTGGCGATGCTGACCACCAGGCGGAGGTTCGCCTCGACCAGCTCGGCCTTGGCCTTTTCGGCCTTGCGCTCGCCGGTCATGATGGCGTCGTAAGTGCGCATCAGGTCGTTCACGTCGACCTTGAGCTCCTCTTCGACCTTCTTCACGCCCTTCTGCGCGCTCTTCAGCGCCTCGCTCACGTCCTCGAGGTCTTCGGCCTCGAGTCCGAGCTTCTCGGCCAAAGTGCGTTCGGCCTCGGGGTCGTCCTTGGCTTCGCGCAGCATCTTCTTGAGCTCGCTCTTGCTGGCTCCGGTCTGCTTCTCGAGCTCGAGAGCCTTCGATTGGGCGTGCTGCACCTTCTCGATCATGCTCTTCAGCTTGCCGACGATCTTGTCGATGGTCTTCTTGTTGAGACGCATCTCTTGGAGGGTCTCGACCAGCTCTTGCTTGTTGTCCAAGAGCTCCTTGTCGAGCTGCTTCTTGCGCACGTCGTTGGCCGTCTTGCGCTCTTCGCCGAGGTCGTGGTGCTTCTTGTCGAGGCGCTTCACCCGCTCGATGAGCCGGATGATGCGACGGTCGGCCTCTTCCTCGTCGAACTCGTGCTCTTCGTCCTCGGCGTCGCGGACGATGTCCTTCACGCGGATCTTGTGGGCCTTGAGGCGCTCGCCGATGTCGATGATCTCGCGCACGGCAACCGGGCTCGTGAGGATCGAGCCCAGCACTTCGTTTTCGCCCTCTTCGATGCGCTTGGCGATCTCGACCTCTCCCTCGCGGGTGAGGAGGGCCACGCTGCCCATCTTGCGCAGGTACATGCGCACCGGGTCGTTGGACTTGTAATAGTCCTCTTCGCCGGCCTTGGCGGCGGGGGCGGGCGTCTCGGCCTCTTCGTCGCCGCTCTTCGGGGCCGTCTTGCCCGGGGCGAGCTCTTCGTCCGCCATGTGGCGGGCCTGGATCTTCAGGTTCGTCGCGTCGTCGACGACCTCGATGTCCTCGTCGTCGAGGGTCGACAGCACGTCGTCGATCTGGTCGGGCTGCACGGCGTCGGGCGGGAGCGCCTCGTTCACGTCGTCGTAGGTGAGGAAGCCCTTCTTCTTGCCGAGGTTGATCAGATCCGCGACGCCGGCCTTGCCCTTGCCGTTGCCTTTGGTCTTGGCGGGCGGCGGCGGGAAGCTCGAGGTGCGTTCGCTGTCGGGCGCGTCGTCGTCGTCGTCGTCACGCGCCTTGCCCTTGGCCTTGGCGGCCTGACCGTTCAGCTTCTGCGCGCTGGGCTTTGCCTTTTCGCGCGCGAGCTTCTCCTTCTCTTTGTCCTTGTCCTTGGCTTCTTTGGCTTGGGGCTTGGACGCTGCCTTCGCAGGTGCCGCTTTGGCGGCCGGCTTCGCCGGCGCCTTGGCCGCGGGCTTTGGAGCCGCCTTCGCCGCAGCTTTCGGCGCGGGCTTCGCCTTCGCGGGTGCCGCCTTCTTCGGCACGCTGGTCTTCTTGGTCGGCTTCGTCGCTTTCTTTGCTCCCACAGCTACCTCGATTCAAAGCCCGTGACGCTCGCGCGCACGGCGTTGCTGCTCACGCAGCAGAGCCATTCCTTGGTCGACATCCCCAACACTCGCTGCGCGCTGCAGCTCTTCCAAAACCTCGGTCTTCTTTCGCTTGAGCTCGAGCCGCTTGAGCTTCTGCATGTTCTGCAGGAGCTCTGTCCTTGCGTCGTCGACGCGTTCGTGTCGTGGGGCGGCCAGCCGAGCGGAGGCGAATGGATGGATCGAAGGCCCGAGCTTCGCAAGGACAACTTCCGGGTTCTGCAAGACTCCGTCCGGGCAGGCCTGACGCAATGCAGCAATTGCCCCCGCCACCTCTCCTTCGATGAGGTCGATGCCCGCAAGGATCTCTTCTTCACCGAGAAGCTCCGGATAGTCCAACAAAGCGCCCAAAATGACCTGCTCGACCTCCGTCCGGCCAGAATTCGAGCGGGCACGATCGGGGCTCGGAGCCCTGGGCCCGGCGGGGGCCGGGCCGCTCCGGAGTCCCTGGAGCACGGTGGACCGGAGCGCTCGAAAAGTTCGGGCATCGGCCACCCCGAGCCGGGAAGCGACGCGATCGGCGTGCTGCTCCGCCATGGCTCGGACCGTCGGGTCGTCCTCCGAGGCCAGGAGCTCCGTGACCTCTCTGAGCTTCTCGGCCCGCCCCTGCGCGTCGGCGGAGTGGAAGGAGTCGAGGGCGCTGTCGACGAGGTACTCGAGCAGACCGCGCCCCGCCCCCACTACGCGGCGGATCGCTTCGGCGCCGTGCTCGCGCACGAGCTCGTCGGGATCGGTCCCCTGGGGCAGCGTCGCTACCTTCGCCGTGAGCCCCGCTTGTTTGACCGGTTCGCGCGACGCCACGACGGCGCGCCGCCCGGCGGAGTCGCCGTCGAAGAGCAGGGTGACGCTGGGCGCGTAGCGCTTGATGAAGCGAGCCTGCTCCGACGTGAACGCGGTTCCGAGGGGCGCGACCACGTTCTTGATGCCTCGCGCATGCAGACTCACGACGTCGAAGTTCCCCTCGACCAAGATGGCGTGGCCTGCGTCGCGGATGGCGCTCCTCGCCTGGTGCAGACCGAAGACGGCCTCGCGCTTGCGATAGATGGGGGACTCCGGCGAGTTCACGTACTTGGCGGGAGCCTCGCCGGGCTCCTTCCCGCCGAAGCGCTCCAGGCCGAGCACGCGGAGCTCTTCGTCGCTCGGCTCGGGCAGCGCGCGCCCGCTGAACGCGATGACGCGTCCTTGCAGATCGAGCACCGCGAACATCAAACGATGGCGAAAGCGGTCGTAGTGACCGCTGCCGCTCTTGCGCGGCACCAGGAGGCCGACTTGTTCGGCAGCGCGATGGCTCACGCCCGCGTCTCGTAGGTGATTCGCCAATAGGTCCCAGCCGTAGGGTGCGTAGCCGATGCGGAACGCTTGGAGCGCGTCGGCGACGGGGCCGGTGGGGTCGTCGAAGGAGAGCCCGCGCTTTTCGAGCTCTCGCACCGCGTGCCGGCCGAGCGAGTGCTCGTTCAGCATGCGTTCGAAGAACTCTGCGGCGACGCTCCCGACTTGATAGAGCTCGTCCTGCCGGCGCCGAGCTTCGAGCTCCTGGCGCTTCTGCGCTTCGTCTTGATGCTCGACCACGGTGATGCCAGCGCGCTCCGCCAGTCTTCGGATCGCTTCCACGAACGAGAGCCCTTCGAGCTCCATCAAGAAGCGAAAAGCATCGCCGTGCGCGCCGCAGCCGAAGCAGTGATAGAAGCCACGCTCCTCGTTCACGTGGAAGCTCGGGGTCTTCTCTTTGTGGAACGGACAAAGGCCGGTGTGCGAGCGGCCGCGCTTCGTGAGCTTCACGCTCTCGCCGATCAGGGCCACTATGGCCGTGTGCGCGCGCACACGGTCGATGGTCTCCTGCCCGATCACGGGCGGAGGCATACTCCATATCGGCCGCGCGCCAAGGCTACGCTGGAGGATTTTTCGCCCTGCAAGAGCAGTGCCGAGGCGGGAAACGTCGCGAATTGGCGGTCACGGGTCGATGCGGATCTTACGGCGCGCGGCGATGTTCACCGAGCCACCGCGGTCGGAATAGACGCGGACTTCGCTCGGCCCAGCGCTGGCGGCGCTCACCACGGTCCTCGGCGTTTCGGGCGGGATTTCCAGCGTGCCCGCGATGTCCGCGAACGATTGCGCTTCCGGCACGATGCCGACCCAATACCTGCGACCGTCTCCAGCGCGCAGCGCGAGGAATCGCACCTCGACGGACTCGCCGACGCGTGCAACCGACTTGTCGGTTTCGAAATGCACCTCGGCGGGCGTCGTCAGGATCTTCACGACCTCGCAGCCGCCGATGAGCATCGCGTGGAGCAACCCGACGAAGACGGCCGTGGTGCGGAACGCGCGCATCTGGTGGGCAGAGAGCCTACAGCCGGGTCGTGCTTGCGTCGAGTGGCGGGCAGAAGCTACGAAGGAGGGATGGCTCGCATTCGCGGCATGGCGTTCCTCGGTGCCATCCGTCACATCAAGCGCTCGCACGGCTCCGAGATGCTGACCCGCGTGATCCGGGATGCAGGCCCCGACGCGCAGGAAGCGTTTTCGAGGCCCATCAGCGGTCTCGCGCTCCACCCCTACGCCGCCTTCGTGGGACTGCTCTTGAGCGTCGATCGGAACCTCGGCAAGGGCGATCTCGACTACTGCCGGGTCATCGGCGATCTTTCGGCGCGGCACGACCTCGAGACCATCTTCAAGGTGTATGCCGTGCGCCCGAGCGCGGAAAACATGATCCGCGCGTGCACGCCAATTTGGGGCATGTACATCGACGACGCCGGAGTGATGGAAGCGGTGGATGTCCGCCCCGAAAACACGGTCCTGCGCATCGAAGGCTTCCCCGACATGCACCCGGCCCACTGCCGCTTGATGGAGGGCTGGATGATCGCCGCGATGGACGTGGTCGGCGTGTCGGTCCTGCCCGGCGCTCGCGAGCGCGAGTGCACGAGCACGGGCGGCAATTGGCACGAGTTCTGGTGTCAGTGGGTGCCGAAGAGTTGAGCGCCCGCGTCAGTTGCATCCGCAGCCGCTGTGTGTGGCTTCGCTACCCCCCGACGCGCCCTCCTGCACGGCCTCGCGGTGGGCCCGAGCCGGGCTCTCTTCCGATTCCGCCATGCTCGGATGCGAGAGCTTGGCCCGCTGCCAGGGGGCGACGTCGGCGCACCCGGCGACGACGACCAGCACGAGCGAGACCAAGAACCGCACGCCGAAACCCTAGATCACCGGCCGCGAACCGGCGACAGTCGAAACGTCAGGGCGAGCGCCGCAGTCGCCGCGTGGCTCGATGCAGCGTCGCCGTGGCCGTCGAGCAAGCGGGCCGCCGAGCCGAAGCTCGAGCGACCCGCCTGGCCGGGCTCAGCCGCCGGCCTTCTTGCACAGGCCCCTCGCGCAAAGGCCGTGACAGCGAAGTGCCGCATCGAGCCGCACGGTGACTGAGCGGGCGGAGCCGCGTGGGAGCGCGGCGAGAGGACGTGCCCGCGGCCGAATTCCGTAGCCGAGCACCGCAGCCGCAGCCCCCGCCGCGGCCGCTCTGACCGATGCCGATGACACTCCCGGAGCTCGCACGCCTCTACAAAACCGTGGCGCCCGTCATCTCCTGTCGCCGATGATGGAACTGCGATTCAGGCCGGCGGCTCGGCGTCGTCCAGCCGCGCCACGAGGAAGCGCCGAGTGAGCGGCATCAAGGTCCGACCGTCGGGTCGTCGAGGATACGCTCGCATCACGCGCTCACGGTACAGATCGAGGAATCGAACGCCATCGGCAGGCGAGAGCGCGGCGAGGTAGGGACCGAGCAACGTGGACTCGAACCACGCCGTGACGGGGTCGTCGCCTTCGAGCACGTGGAGGTAGGTCGTGTCCCATAGATCCAGATGCTCGACGAATGGAGCGAGCCAGCCGAAGTAGTCCTCGGGAGGATGCACCGCTGCACGGTGGATCGGTCGTCTTGGCTCGAAGCCGCCTGCGACCAGCGCTTCGTCCGCGGCGAGATGCGAAAGATGATCGAAGCTCGCTGGCATCTGCACGGCGAGCCAGCCACCTGGCGCCAGCAAGCGAACCAGTCGTGGGAACAGCGCTGCGTGATCCGCGACCCAGTGGAGCGCCGCGTTGGAGAACACCACGTCGAAGCGCGTCGTCGGTTGCCAGCTCTGGATCTCGGCTTCGAGGAATCGGGCTCGGGGCAGCGCTTTCCGAGCCGTCTCGAGCATCTCGGGGGAGTGGTCGACCCCCACTACCTCGGCTTCGGGCCAGCGCTCGCACAACAGGCGCGTGACGTTTCCGGCGCCGGAGCCGAGGTCCACGATTCGAGTCGGCGCGGGCGCGCGGACGCGGGCCAGCAGGTCGACGGCCGGACGCGAGCGTTCGGCTGCAAAAACCAGGTAGTTCGATGGATTCCAACGCACGGTGCCCAGATAGTCACACGCCTCGCGCGTGGGAAGGCTCCGATGAAGCTGTTCGTCGCGAGCAAAGTCTGCGACCCTCTCGCGCATGGCGCATTGGCTCTTCCCCTGTCCCGACTGCGGTCGTCACGTCCGGCTCGAAGATTCGACCTGTCCGTTCTGCCAGACCGCGCAGCCCGCGCGCGTCGTGCCGAAGCTCCCGAGCTCGGCGCGCCTTTCGCGAGCTCGGCGAGTCGCGCTCGGTGCGAGCCTCGCCCTTTCGGCCACGGCATGCGGTGGAGCCACTCAGAGCGGGCCAGGAGCGACGCCCGGCGGCACACCCGGTGGTACGCCCGGCGCGACCCAGCCGGCGCCGACGGGCACGGCCACGCCCGAGCCACCGCCGGACGATGGCGCTTCCGTCGCCGAATACGGCGCCCCCGCGCCAATCGACGAACCGCCCGCGCCGCCACCGGACCACGGTGGGATGGCGCCCAAGTACGGGATGCCGCCCAGCCACTGACGCGAGTTCACGCGGCGAGACGGCGCCCCCGAGCGCCTCGCGCGCGTGGACCTGCGGCCACCGCCAGAGCGAGTCCGGGCAGCGAGAGCCGGATTGCCTCGCGGGAGACCCAACCCGCGCGATCGAGTCGCGCGAGGGCAGCCTCGACCGTCGCGCGGGGCAGCTCGGTGCGGGTCATGAGGCGGATCACGGTGGCCGGCGTGTCGCTTTGGGCCAGCTCGAAAAGCTCACGAAGTACCAGGGTTTCTTGGGTGGTGAGGGTCATGAGCTGCTCATACTAGCAGTACTGATGAGACGTCCAGTTTGTGGCGGACATTTTTCGTCAGGGCCACGTGGGGCGCGCCGCCGCGAGCACGCGCCGAAGCGCGCTCACGCTGGCGAGCACTGGACCGTCCGGCGCACACGGGACCTTCAGTCGTCGCTCGACCACTCGAGGAAAAGCGCGGGCCCGCCGCCCAGACGATTGCCGCCCACCAGCGCTGCACCCGCCTTCGTGTGGGGCTCGTTCACGAACAGGTGACCGACCTCGAGCTCCGCGCTGCTCTGACCGATGGTCGTGGGTCGGGCAGCGGCTCGAATGCGGGTCTTGCCACTCGCGGAGTAGCGATCGGCCTCGAGGTGTTGGATGCGCCCGTACGCGACGCGATCGTCGTAGGGGTCGGCCCAGGCGTTGATGCGGCTTAGGAACAGGTTGTGGGGCAGGTTCGCTGCCATGTAGCTGAGGAGCACCACGTCGTATTCGCGCGGCACCTGCACCGTCTCGGTGGCGGGCATGTCCGGCTGCGACGTGAACTTCACGCGGCCTGCGTTGTGGGCGGGCAAGAGGTCCCACAGGTCTGCGTTGCCGACGCCGGTCACGGTCGAGAAGGGTTTCGAGATCGGTCCGGTCAAGTGGATGCGCACGTCGTCGCCCCCGCTCGACACCAGCGAAACGTCTTGCAAGACCACCGGATGCGGCGCACGCCTCACCCAGAGATCGAGCTCTCCGCTCGGGTGCGCCGCGTCGAAGAAGATGCGGCTCTTGTGCCGCGGGTCCATGGCGTGGTTGCGGCCGCCGAGGGACATGTAGCCGTCCACCACGGCGAGCTCGCCGTTCACTGCCGGCTTCTGCCCTGGGCGGAGCTTCACCTCGAGCTCGCCCTTGGCGACGAGCTCGAACGGCATCTTCTGGACCTTGATGGGCTTCGGGATGTGCAAGAAGACGTCGGTGCCTTCGGCGCCCGGCGCGTCCGGCGCAGGCGGCGCTTCGGCCGCCGGTGGGTTCGCCTGGGCGAGCTTCTGGGGTGAGAGCGGGATCTTGCCGACCTCGACGCCCTTCTCGTCCAAGAAGAGGACGTCGCCGAGGCTCGACTTCTCGGGCCAGTGCGCCTTGTCGAGGCGATCGGGCATCACGACGTTCAGCTCGTGCACCGTCGCATCCACGCGGCGGCGCGGGCGCGCGAGGTCGCCGCTCAGCTCGATGTTCGCCGTCAATGCGCCGCGCGGCGCGTCGGGCATCCCCAGCGTGTCGCCGCCGAACAAGAGGAAGTCCTTGGCCCGGATCGCCAGCTCGACCCGCTCGGGCCGAAGCTTCTGCCACGGCAAGCGCCCGCTCACGCTCAGGCGTCGGTCTTTCTTCTCCCGATCCGACTCGTGCAGATCGAGCTTCTCGATGCGCAAGGCCTCTTTGCTCGCCGAGATGCGGAGCTCGACCTGGTCGTAGTGGCGTGAGCTCTTGGGGATGGGGATGACTCCATCGAGGATGGCGAGCTCGCCGGTCAAGAGCGCGTCCGAGAGCTTTCGCACTCCGTCGTGGGACCCGAGCGTGAGCTCGCCGTTCATCTTCCAGTCGAGGGTGCCCTTGGCGCCGGTGTCGGGGAAATCGCGCGTGAGCTTGGGCACGACCGAGCCGAGCGGTTTCTTGTCGGCCGTGATGTCGAGCTTCACTCCGAGTGTGGCGTCGCCTTCCTTCTTCTTGAGGAACTCCGCGAGCTCGGGGCGCGCCGTGCTCACCCGGATGGAGAGCGGCGCCTGATCGTTCTTCTGACCGAGCGCGATGCCGAGGCCCACGCTCTCGGCCGAGGCAGCGAGACTCAGCTTGGCCTTGCCTGGCTCACCCGCGGCCGTCGAGTAGTCGTCGAGGGCGATCTCGCCGTCGGCGGTGGGAGCCTCGATCGTTCCGCCCACGTGGATGCGGCCGCCGACGCTGCCCAGGAAACGCTCGAGCTTCGGCCGGAGCGCAGCCCACTCGGCGAGCCGGTGTTTCGGCAGATCGATGTCGACGTCGAGCGCAGACTTGGCGGCCTTCTTCTCGCGCAGGGTCTGGAACAAACCGTCACCGGCGAGCCCGAGCTTTCCGCGCGTGCGGAGCGCATGCAGGCCGGCCGCGTGGAGATCGAGGGCGACGCGGGTTTCCGTGTGGTCCACGTCGACTCCGAGCTTCGCAGCCAAGGGACCGGTCTCGCCCTTCTTCACGTCGGCGAGGTCGAGCCCCACGTGCCCATTCGCGTCTTTCGCGTTGCCCTGGAGCGAGAGCGCGAGGCCGACGGTGCCCGAGAGGCCCTGCTTGCGTTCCGGGGGCAGGGGCAACGCTTCGAGGCGCTGGGGCAGAAGCTCGCCCTCGAGCCGCCAGCTCACCGACTTCCGACCCTCCGGCGTCAGCGGCGATGCGGCGAAGTCCGCGTCGGCATTCAGCGAAAGCGCAGCCGGCGCGCGCTCGTCCAAGAACGCCCGGAGCTTGGCCTCGGCGCGGCTGCCTTTGCCCGCCGGCGTGACGTTGGCGCGAAGCGAGAGGCGCTGACGCGCCGGAGCCAGGGGAACTTGGGTGGTGACGTCCAGCGCGACGTCGCCCTTGAGCGCATTGGCGCTGCCCCCGAGATCGACGTGGGCCTCGAGCTCCGTCTCCTTCGGTGCCTTGACCTTGGCGGCGATCTCCGGCGGCAAGAGCTCGAGGATCTCGCCCAGCGTGCGCCGCGCGACGTCGAGCTTCACGCGCAGGGGGCGGCCGCGATCGAGCCCGCGCTTTCCGCTCAGGCGAACCGGCAGCTCGGCGTCGAGCTTCGCCAGCGTGGTCTCGCCGCTCGAGCCGCGCTTCATGAGTTTCACGTCGGCGTCGAGGCGGTTGCCTCGGGCCTTCGCCCGCACGTCGACCACGAGCTCCGGCGCGCTCGAGTCGTCGGTGCGGCGCGCGCGGACCGCGAGATCGACCTCGGCCTCGGGGGACTGCTTCGTGCCCCTCAGGTGGATGCTCCCGGTCACGTTGCCATCGAGCCCACGGAGCTTCTTCTGGCGCAGCGCCGCCAGCGACGAGAGCCGAACGCCTTGGAGCGAGATGTCCGTGTGCAGACGGTCGAGCCCGAGAGGTCGCTTGCCTTCAGCGTCGGCTTCGCCGCGGACGAGCGTGACGTCACCGTCGAGCACCACGCGGCCACCGGCGACGCGAAGCTTCGCTTCGGGCAAGCTGACCTTGAGCCCTTCGTCTAGCTTGCCCGTGACCTTCAGTCGGAATTCGCCCTTGCCGAGGGCCACGGCCCCCGGAGGCAGGTTCGACTTCACCTTCACGCCAGCGCGCTTGAGCGCGGCGAGCGCCACGCCCACGTCACCGGCGAGCTCCACGTCGAGGTCCAGCGCCTTGTCGGCCAGCGTGTAGCTACCCTTGGCCTTCAGCGTCTGGTCGAGGGCGCGCAGCTCGAGCTTTTCCACGTGCACGACGCCCTTGTCGAGCTTGCCGCGGAGCTCGACGCCGTCGATGCGCACCTTGCCGACGCGGACCGGACCCACGTCGAGGCTCACGTCGGCGGTGATTTCCTCCTTCTTGGCGCCCGCGCCATCGAGACCCAGCGAGAGCTTCTCGACTTCGACATCCGGCGCCTTCTCGTTCTTCAGGAGCTTGCGTGTCGCTATGGATGTGCCGCTGAGCTTCAGATGATAGGCGGGGCGGTCGAGCCGAGAAGCGTCGACCTTGCCTGTCAGGCCGAGCTTTCCGCCGCTCGTATCGACCTTGACGTCGAGCGCCAGGTCTTTGGGCTCCCCGTCGAGCTTGAGCCCGACGTCGACGTTGCTCGCGAGGAGCTCCTTGCCGAGCAGCGCGTTGAGCTTGTCGGCCTCGAGGTGAAGTCCGGCGAGGAGCGCGCGCTGCGGCCCGTGGAGCCCTTCGTCGTTCTTGCCGCCCTCGATCTCGAGGTTCTCGAGCAACGCGAGCCCCGCCTCGAGCTTCTTCAGGTTGGCGCCGATCCCCTCGGGTTTGAGCTCGACTTCGAGGGCACCGAGGGCGATGGGCGCGTGATAGGGGCTCACCTCCGGGCGTTCGAGCGTGAGCTCGGCGCTGATGGGACCGAGAGCGAGCTTGCCCTTGCCTTCGACCAAGCCCACGTGGAGCTTGGTGCTGAAGTTCGCCAGCGCGAGCTTTGGCCCCTTCTCGGTCGTGC
>Ga0268298_10002171_pt1 | contig 21828 bp, 14 predicted proteins | sample WWTPWeurt_MetaG_FD_194462 | JGI IMG/M metagenome (GOLD analysis project Ga0268298, IMG submission 194462) | Activated sludge microbial communities from WWTP in Nijmegen, Gelderland, Netherland - WWTP Weurt | ecosystem: Engineered > WWTP > Aerobic digester > Activated sludge | place... | reverse complement strand
AGGTCGAGCAGGTTGACCTTGTGGTGCAGGTTGAACATGCCCGAGGTGTTGGGGCCGATGATGCGCACGCCGCCCGCACGCGCCGCGTCCAGCACCTGCTGCTCGAGCCTGGCGCCCTCCGGGCCGGTCTCGCGGAAGCCGCTGGCGAGAATCACCGCGCCCTTGACGCCCTTGCGCCCGCACTCCTCGAGCAGCGCGGGCAGGGTCTTCGCCGGGGTACAGATCAGCGCCAGGTCGATCGGACCGGGCACGTCGTCGAGCGTGGCGCAGGTCGGCACGCCGAGGATCTCGGGCACCTTGGGATTGATCGGGTAGATGCGGCCGCGGTAGTCGCCCTTGATGAGGCCGACCATGGCCTTGTAGCCGCGCTTGGTGGGGTCGGCCGAGGCGCCCACGATCGCGATCGAGGCGGGGGCGAGGAAGTCGTGCAGCGGGCTGCGGCGCGCCGGGCTGCAGGGCACGGGGTTCGGGTTCTCGCTCATGTCATTCCCCCTTGAACACCGGCGCGCGCTTCTCGGCGAAGGCATCCACGCCCTCCTGCCAGTCGCGCGTGGTACCGACGAACATCATGCCTTCGAGCTCGGCGGTGAGGCAGGCGTCGAGCGTGCGCTCGGCCGCGAGGTTGAGCTGGCGCTTGGCGAGCTCCATCGAGAACGGCGCCTTGGCGGCGATCCTGCGCGCGAAGGCACGCGCCTCGTCGAGAAAGCCCGCATCGGCGAACACCCGGTTCGCCAGCCCGATGCGCACGGCCTCCTCGCCACCGATGCGCTCGCCGAGGAAAACCAGCTCGCGCGCCTTCGCCAGTCCCACCAGGCGCGGCAGCAGCCAGGTCACGCCGCCGCCGAGGAAGTTTCCGATCGAGATCTCGGGCAGGCCGAGCTGCGCACCTTCCGCCATCAGCAGGAAGTCGGAGGCGAGCGCCATCTCGGCGCCAGCGCCGAGCGCGTAGCCGTTGACCGCGGCGACCACCGGCTTCTTCAGGTCGATCAGGTGGCGGCACACGTCCTGCTCGCCCTTGAGGTACTGGCGGCGGTCGAAGGCGGTGCGCCCGGCCTTGTGCTCCTTGAGGTCGGCACCGACGCAGAAGGCGCGGCCCTCGCCGGTGAGCAACACCACGCGCGCCTCGCGCGCGGCCTCGGCGCGGCCGAGCGCGTCGTTCAGCTCGTCGTAGAGTTGCTGCGTGACCGCGTTGAGGCGCTGCGGGCGGTTGAGGCGGATCTCGGCGATGCCGTCGGAGAGGTCGTAGAGGAGGGTTTCGTAGCGCATGGAGACTCCCGGTCGGGGTTGGGGGGAGAGGAAGACGAAGCGGCGGAGGACACCGCGGCCACCGGCGGCGCGGGCTTGTGCATCAGCACCACGTCCTTGGCCGGCAGCTCGCAGCGCCAGCCGAAGCGGGCAGCGATCACCCGGAAGGTGGCCGCGCGGTAGAACACCACGTGGGTGGGATCGCGCCGGTAATGCCAGGCGGCGAAGCGGGCGTCCTCGGTCTGCAGGCAGGTGGTGATGCCGAGCCAGCCGCCGGGGTGCAGCAGGCCGTCGAGGCGCGCGAACTCGGCCGCGGGGGCGTGGAAGTGCTCGACCACCTCGGTGCAGGTGACGAAGTCGTAGCGGCGCGCGAGCGCATCGGGGTCGGGGGCAAAGAAGGGATCCCACACCCGCATCGGGTGGCCGGCCTCGCGCAACATCGCGGCCAGCGCCGGCCCCGGGCCGCAGCCGTAGTCCAGCCCCTGCACCGCGGGCGCGAGGCGGGCACGCAGCGGGTCGGCCAGGCGCGCGAGGAAGCGGCGGTAGCCGGGGTCAGCGGGGTCGTTGCGGTGCAGGCGGTATTCGGCGCACTCGGCATCCGCCGCCGGTCGCTGGGCCGGGTGCAGGAAGGTCGCCTCGCAGGCTTCGCAGCGCAGATAGTCGCGCCCGCCCACGTGCAGGAAGGGGCGCACGGATGCGCCAAGGCAGACCGGGCAGCAGGACGCCGTCCCGGGAATCGGCTGATTCATGCGAGCCATTGTATCGACCCCCACCGGCGCTGCCCATGGCGGAGATCCCGCACTCGGGAAGGTCGGCGGAGGCGTGGGGCCGAGGTTCGCGCCTTGCGGCGCTCCTAAAAAAACCGGTCTCATCGCTGCGAGCACCCCGTGTGGAGCGCCGCAAGGCGCGAATCCATCGACGAAAAGAGCGCCGGCGCATGGACAGCCGCCCGTTCGCGCCTTGCGGTGCTCCTACAGGGCCGCGTTCAGGGCGAGGAAGCGCGGTGCGCGGGTTCACTCGCTCCACACAATCGCCGACAATGCGCGCCGGACCAGCGTGCCGATCCTTCGCATCGGCCTTCCACGCCGCGGGCAGGCCCCGCACACGGCCGCCGGCAACGGCCAGCCATCAAGCCCCGGCGGCATCCCGCACCGGGGCGGCTTCGCTCATCGGGAGAACTCATGAACCGCCGCAACTTCCTGCGCGCTGGCAGCCTCGCGGCCGGCCTCGCGCTGCCTGCGCTCGCGCGCGCCCAGCAATCCGCCGCGGCCGCGGTCGCGGCCCCCGCGCCGCTCGCCACCCCCGCCCCGATCGCCGAACCGCCCGCCTTCGCCCCCACGCCGGAGACCGGCTGGCGCCGCTTCGAGCTGACGAGCCGCATCGAACCGCTGCCCGGCGACGGCCCGCTGCGCGTGTGGGTGCCGCTGCCGGCGATGCACGAGACCGCCTGGCAGCGCCCGATGGGCAGCCTCTGGCAAGGCAACGCCGACCTCATGGAGCGCGTGCGCGACCGCTCCGGCGCGGAGATGGTCTACGCCGAGTGGGCGCCGGGCGTCGCCCAGCCCCAGCTCGAGATCCTCAGCCGCTTCGCCACCCGCGACCGCGCCACTGACTTCGGCCAGCCCGGCACCACGCCCCAGGTGCTGACGCGCGCCGAGCGCATGCTCTACCTGCGCGCCACCGCGCTGCTGCCCACCGACGGCATCGTGCGCGAGACCGCGCGCGACATCGTCCAGGGCGCGAAGAGCGATGAGGACAAGGCGCGCGCGATCTACGACTGGATCGTGGACAACACCTTCCGCGAGCCCAAGGTGCGCGGCTGCGGCATCGGCGACATCCGCACGATGCTCGAGACCGGCAACCTGTCGGGCAAGTGCGCCGACCTCAACGCCCTCTTCGTCGGCCTCGCGCGCGCGGCCGGGCTGCCGGCGCGCGACGTCTACGGCATCCGCGTCGCCGACTCGCGCTTCGGCTACAAGAGCCTGGGCAAGAGCGGCAACGTCTCCAAGGCCCAGCACTGCCGCGCCGAGGTCTTCCTCGAGCGCTTCGGCTGGGTGCCGGTGGACCCGGCGGACGTGCGCAAGGTCGTGCTCGAGGAGCCCCCGGGCAAGCTCTCCATGGTCGATCCCAAGGTCGCCGCGGTGCGCAAGCAGCTCTTCGGCGCCTGGGAGATGAACTGGCTGGCCTACAACGACGCCCACGATCTGCGCCTGCCCAACAGCACCGGCAAGGAGATCCCCTTCCTGATGTATCCCCAGGGCGAGCTCGCCGGCCAGCGCTTCGACAGCCTCGACCCCGACGCCTTCAGCTACTCGCTGAGCGCACGGGAGATCTCCTGAGGCAGGACCACGGCGGACCGGCTGCCCGGCGCCTCCCCGTCATCCACCACCCGCTAGAATGTTTGCCCCTACATTCCCACGAGAGGAAGACCCCATGACCTACCCCGACACCCGCCTGCTGATCGACGGCCAATGGTGCGACGCCCTCGACGGCCGCACGCTGGCGGTGCACAACCCCGCCACCGGCGAGGAGATCGGGCGCGTCGCGCATGCCGCGATCGCCGACCTGGATCGCGCAGTCGCGGCCGCCGTGAAGGGCTTCCAGGCCTGGCGCAATACCTCTGCGATCGAGCGTGCGAAGACGATGCGTCGCGCCGCTACGCTCATGCGCGAGCGCGCCGAGGACATCGCCCGGATCCTCACCCGGGAACAAGGCAAGCCGCTGCCCGAGGCGAAGATGGAGACCCTGGCCGCGGCCGACATCATCGAATGGTTCGCCGACGAGGGCCAACGGGTGTACGGCCGCATCGTGCCGGGACGGAGCCTATTGGCGACACAGATGGTGATCAAGGATCCGGTCGGCCCGGTAGCCGCCTTCACGCCATGGAACTTCCCGATCAATCAGGTGGTGCGCAAGGCCGCGGCGGCGCTCGCCACCGGCTGCTCGATCCTGGTCAAGGCTGCCGAGGAGACGCCCGCGGCGCCGGCCGAGCTGGTGCGCGCCTTCGTCGATGCCGGCGTGCCGGCAGGCGTGATCGGGCTGGTGTACGGCACCCCGGCGGAGATCTCCAGCTACCTGATCGCCCACCCGGCGATCCGCAAGATCACCTTCACCGGCTCGACCCCGGTCGGCAAGCAGCTCGCGGCACTGGCCGGTCAGCACATGAAGCGGGTGACGATGGAGCTCGGCGGCCACGCGCCCGTGATCGTGTGCGAGGACGCCGACCTGGAGCTGGCGATCAAGGTGTCGGCGGGGTCGAAGTTCCGCAACGCCGGTCAGGTGTGCATCTCGCCGACACGCTTCCTGGTGCATGAGGCCGTGCGCGAGGCCTTCGCCGCGGCGCTGGCGCAGCGCGCCACGAACCTCAAGGTGGGCGACGGGCTGGCCGAGGGCACGCAGATGGGGCCGCTGGCGAATCCGCGCCGGGTGGCGGCGATGGCGGATTTCGTGCAGGACGCGGTGGCGCGCGGCGCAACCGTGGCGGCGGGCGGAGAACGCATCGGCGCCGCGGGCAACTTCTTCGCGCCCACGGTACTGACCGGCGTACCGCTGGATGCGAAGGTGTTCAACGAGGAGCCGTTCGGGCCGCTGGCGGCGATCCGCGGCTTCACGACGCTGGACGAGGCGATCGCGGAGGCGAACCGCCTGTCCTTCGGGCTGGCGGGCTATGCCTTCACGCGTTCGCTGAAGAACGCGCACCGCCTGGCGCACGAGCTCGAGGTCGGCATGCTGTATGTGAACCAGCCCGCGACGCCGAGCGCGGAGATGCCCTTCGGCGGCATCAAGGATTCGGGCTACGGCACCGAAGGCGGCCCGGAGGCGCTCGACGCCTACCTGAACACGCGTGCGGTGACGGTGATGAACGTGTGACTCGCGAGGCGGCGGAGCGGGGACGGCGGGCGTCGCCTGCACTCGCGGCCCGCCGCTGCGCTCCGGGCTGCCCGCGGTGGAGGACGTCGCGGGGGCGGCGACGCAAACTCGGCGCTGCGCGCCTCGGACATGCGTCGCCTTGTTTCCCCCGCGACGCCCTCCGCCTCGGCGCTCCTGAAGTTGGCGCCCGCCGTCCCCGCCCCACCGCCTCGCGTTCGTGGTGAACGAGGCGCCTCACGCCTCACGCCTCACGCCTCACGCCTCACGCCTCACGCCTCAGAAATGCCATTCCATCTGGAAGGTCGGCGCGCTGGTGTCGATGCCCGGTTTCTCCTTGCCGTTCGCGAAGGCGTGGTTGCCGAACTTGTTGCGCCAGTACTCGTAGCCGACGCCCATCAGGAAGGTATTCTTCTTGCCCCAGGCCATCTGGCCGACATCGACCATCAGCGCGGTGCGCATCAGGGTCTCGGTGTGGGTCTTCACGCCAGCGTAGTCCCTGCCCTTCTCGCCGTTGATGTTGATGAAGCCCTGGAACTTCAGCGGCAGCGGGCCGGCGCTGAAGGGGATGCCCCAGGCCGCGCTCACGATCCATTGCGGGTCGAAGCTCACCTCGGTCTTCGGGCAGGGATCGAAGGTCGAAGGCGCGACGGGATCGAGACCGCAGCGGTTCCACTCCTTGCCGACGAGCAGGCTGACGTCGAGGAAGCCCGGCACGTCGAACTTCAGGGTGGGCCCGAGCACCACGAGACGCTTGCGCGGTGAGAACGCGGTGTTCTTGGTGTTGAGATCGAAACCCGCGGTGACCGCGAGTTCCTTGACCGGCCCGAAAGCGAAGCTGCGGTCGAACACCTTGCCGAGATGAACCTGATGCCGATAGGTCAGGTAGAACTCGGTCGCGCCGCTGCCGCCGCCACTGGCCGGGTCGGCCTTGTCCGACTGCAGGACGTCCAGGTTCACGAAGTTCTGCCCCACCGAGTAGCCGCTGGCGTGAGTGAACTGCAGCACGTGCTTCTCGACGTCCTTCGTGTTGGTCGGCTCGCGGAAGTCGCTGCCGTAGCGGTAACCGACGAAAGTGTCGCTCCAGGTCGCGGCCTGGCCTGCGGCAGGGATGGCCAACAGCGTGCCGGCCGCGGCAAGCGTTGTGATGCGGGCGCTGAGTCTTGTCATTTCTTGTCTCCGGTCCTGTTTCTGGTTTGGCTTTCGGGCGCAGTGCAATGCGCGCGTTCGCAAAACTAACAGGCCAGGAAACGCCATGAATCTCGCCCGCCTGATACAGCGCATCACGAATACGGATGGTTGGTCGCGGATCGCCGATCGGAAATATTGCAGGCGACACCGCGGTGGCGGCGCGCCGACGGGGGCCTTGCTCCGCACCCCCTCAGAAATGCCACTCCGCCTGGAAGACCGGCGCGTCGACGTCCACACCCGGGATGCCATGGTTACCGAACTTGTTGCGCCAGTATTCATAGCCCACGCCCATCAGGAAGGTGTTCTTCCTCCCGGAAACCATCTGGCCGACGTCGATCATCAGCGCGGTACGCATCAGGGTCTCGGCCTTGGTCTTCCTGCCGTTGTAGTCCGCGCCGCGCTTGCTCAGGTGGTTGGCGAAGCCCTGGAACTTGAGCGGCACCGCGCCGACGGTGAATGGGATGCCCCAGGCGGCGGCAAGGATCCACTGCGGGTCGAATGCGATCCGCTGCTTCGGTGAGCCGAGCTTGTTCTGGTTCCACTCCCTTCCGAACAGCAGGCTCACATCGAGGAAGCCCGGCACGTCGAACTTCAGCGTAGGACCGGCGACGAGCAGGCGCTTGCGCGGCTGCACCGGCGAGTTCTTGGTGTTGAGATCGAAACCGGCGGTGAGCGCGAGCTCTTTCACCGGGCCGAATCCGAAGCTCTTCCCGAGCGCCTTGCCCAGGTGCAGTTGATGCCGATAGACGAGGTAGAGCTCCGTCGCGCCCTTGGAGCCCCCGCGCACGGTCGGGTCCGCCTCGTCCGAGCGGTAGATGTCCAGGTTGAGGAAGTTCTGTCCCATCGTGTAGCCGCTGGCGTGGGAAAACTGCAGGACGTGCTTCTCGACGTCCCGGGGGTTGTTGGGCTCGTGGAACTCGCGGCCGTGGCGATAGCCGACGGAGGTATCGCTCCAGGTCACGGCCTGGCTCGCACCAGAGGAGGCGACGAGGGCGCCGGCGAGGGCGAGCGGGGTGATGCGTCGGGGCGTGGTCATCCTGTGTTTCCGGTCTTGTCCAAGGGAGGGCGTGTTGCGGCGTGGCCGCATGCGCACGGCCGGCAAACTAACAGGCTCGAGGCTGGATCAGTGGTCGTATTTGCAGGCACGCCACATCAGAGGAAACGAATATTCATGCGTGCAGGCGTGCAATTCGCCCTTGCCCGGACGGAACGTACCCGCTTCAATGCTCGGAGGACGTAACCCCCGAAAGGCCGGGCAGGACAATGAGCGAAGACACCGCCAACGAGGATCTCGAGCGCGACGAGCGCACGGGCGAGAACGATGAGGACGAGGCCCGGCGCGGCTTCACCTTCGAGGACATGCGGCTCGCCGTCGGCGACCGATTGCAGATCGAATGCACCGCACGCACCGGCGTGCGGCGCGCGTTCGTGCGCGTGGTCGGCTACGTCGAGGGCGTCAGCCTGATGGTGAGCACCCCTGTCGCGGCCGGACGACGGGTGGAGCTGGTCGACAACGATCCGGTGATCGTCCGGGTGTTCTCGCGCCAGAGCGCCTTCGCCTTCCGCGCCTCGGTGCTGCGCGCCTGCAGGCTACCCTTCGACTACGTGCACCTGAGCTTCCCGACGGTGATCCAGGGCAGCGTGATCCGCAAGGCGACGCGCGTGCGCACGCAGTTCCCGGTACGGGTCGTATCCCAGGCCGGCGACGAGGCGAGTGAAGGCACGATGCTGAACCTGAGTGCGACCGGTGCGCTGATCCACACCCATGCCGCACTGGGCGAACAAGGGGCGATCGTCCAGTTGCACTTCGACGTGCTCCTCCACGAGGTCCACTCCGAGCTCAGGATCGCAGCCGAGATCCGCAACGTGCAGCAGGAGCCCGCCGCGGAGGGCGAAGGCCTCGAGTATCACTACGGGGTGGACTTCCACGAACTCGTCCCGGAGGACCGCATGAAGATCAAGAGCCTGGTCTACCAGACCATCATCGAGCAGCCGCGCCGGGTCATCTAGGAGCAGAAACGCTCGCGCCGCCCAGGGCGGACAAGGCTCCGGCCGACCGTTCAGAGCATCTTGCCCGGGTTCAGGATGCCGCGCGGATCGAGCGCCTGCTTGAGCGTCCTCATCAGGGCGAGCTCGGAGGTCGTGCGCGAGTAATGCAGCCAGTCGCGCTTGAGCACCCCGATGCCATGCTCGGCCGACACCGAGCCGGCGTAGTCGCGCACCACGCCGTACACCGCCTCCTCGATCGCGTGCACGCTGTCGGCATCCTGTGGCACCTTGCACACCACCACATGCAGGTTGCCATCGCCGACGTGCCCGAAGAACAAGGCCTTCAGCTGTGGCCAGTCACGCTCGAGGTTCGCGCGCACGCGCACCGCACAGTCGCCGATGCAGGCCACCGGCACCGAGACGTCGAAGTTCAGCGTGGGCGCGTAGTCGCGCAATACCTCGGCGACACCGTCGCGGATCGCCCACAAGGCCTCGGCGTCCGCCACCGATTGCGCCACCGCCGCATCCTGGATCCAGCCCGCCTCGATCGCCGCCTCCAGCATGGCCTCGAAGCGCTGTGCATCGGTCGCCGGCTGGCCACAGTGCATGTCGGTCAGCACGTAGACCGGGTAATCGATGGAAAAGGGCTTGCGCAGGCGATTGGCGGCGACCGCCGTGTCGAGGTAGTCGTGCCACATGATCTCGAAGGCGCTGATCTGCCCGGACAGGCTCTGTTGCGCATGACGCAGGAAGCGCAGCGCGGAACCGAAGTCCGCCACCGCCACCAGCGCGGTGCTCGTGCCCTGCGGCAGCGGCTGCAGCTTGAGCACCACGCGGGTGACGAACCCGAGCACCCCCTCGCTGCCAATGAACAGGTGCTTGAGATCCATGCCCGCATTGTTCTTGACCATGCGGTTCATCATCGGCAACACCGTGCCGTCGGCAAGCACGGCCTCCAGGCCGAGCACCGAGTCGCGCGTGTTGCCGTAGCGGATCACGCGGTTGCCACCGGCGTTGGTTGCGACGTTGCCGCCGATCTGGCAAGAGCCGCGCGCACCCAGATCGACCGCCAGCAATGCACCGGCGTCACGGCAGGCTTCCTGAATGTTCTGCAGGATCGCGCCGGCCTGCACGGTGACCGTGCCAGAATCGACATCGATCTCCTCGATCGCATTCATGCGCTCGAGAGAGATCAGCACCTCGCCGCCCGTGGGCACCGCACCGCCGACGAGGCCGGACAGCCCCCCCTGCGGCACCACCGCCTGGCCATGGGCATGGCAGATCGCCAGCGCACACGACAGCTCATCGGTGCTGCGCGGGCGCAGGATGGCGAGCGGAATGCCGCCGACCGCCGTGCTCCAGTCCGCGAGATGGCGCGGGCTGGCGTCGCCAGCGAGGACCTCGTGGGCACCGAGCGCTGCGCGCAGCTCGACCAGTACGGCATCCTGGCGATCGTCATGGGACATGCGGTTCTCCTGCGGGCGAGCGGCCCTCGAGTGTTGGGGATCGCGTCAGACGAAGACCGGCTCCGGTTCCAGGCGCACGCCGAAGCACGCCTCGACGTCGTCGGCGATCGCCCGGGCGATACGGCGCACGTCGGCACCGCGGGCGCCGCCACGGTTGACCAGCACCAGGGCCTGGCGCTCGTAGCAGCCCACCGGGCCGAGGTCGCGCCCTTTCCAGCCGGCCTGCTCGATCAGCCAGCCGGCGGCGAGCTTCTCGCGGCCGTCCGCCTGCGGGTAGTGCGGCAACGCGGGGTATGCGGCAAGCAGGCGCGCGCAGCGCGCAGCGTCGACCACCGGGTTCTTGAAGAAGCTGCCGGCATTGCCCAGCACCGCCGGGTCGGGCAGCTTGCGGCGACGGATCGCGATCACCGCATCCGAGACCTCGAGCGCGCTGGGCTGCGCGAGACCGCAGGCCTCGAGCTCTCGCGCCACGTCGGCGTAGCGCGTGACCGCACGCCACGGCCGCGGCAGGCGAAAGCGCACCGCAGCGACCAGCCACTTCCCGGGATTGCGCTTGAACACGCTGTCGCGGTAGCCGAAGGCACACGCCGCGGCATCGAAGCTGCGCAGCTCGCCGGTGTCGAGCTCGACCGCGTCGAGCGAATCGAAGCGCTCGACCAGTTCCAGCCCATAGGCGCCGATGTTCTGGATCGGCGCGGCGCCGACCGTGCCAGGGATCAGCGACAGGTTCTCCAGCCCGGGCCAGCCCTGCGCCAGCGTCCAGCGCACGAAATCGTGCCAGTCCTCGCCGGCGCCGGCCTCGACGATCCAGGCCTCGGCCTCGGTGCGCAGCAGGCGGCGGCCGGGGATCTCCACCCGCAGCACCGTGCCGGCGTAATCGCCGCCGAGCACGAGGTTGCTGCCACCGCCGAGCACCAGGCGCGGCGTGCCGGACCAGCCCGGCGCGCCGATCGCCGCGCGCAGCGCATCGACCGAGCGCACGCGCAGCAGGCGGGCCGCGCGCGCATGCAGGCCGAAGGTGTTGAGGGCGGAGAGGTCGGCATCGAGGACGAGGGAGGCATCCGCGGTGGCGCCCGGGGTGCTGCCTGGCAACATCTCAGCGCTCCGCCGCCAGCCCGGCCGCGCCCGTCCTGCCGTCGGCAGGCGCCGGCGCGATCGGGAACAGGCGGTCGTAGCCGAGATTGAACAGGAAGGCGTAGATCGTGTACGTGATCGCCAGACCGATGTCGGCGATCAGCGCTTCGACCCAGCCCATGCCGGTCCACCACACGATCACCGGCAGCGTCATCACCAGCAGGCCGGACTCGAAGCCGAGCGCGTGCAAGGCGCGCAGCCGGAACGGGCGGCGGTCGGCGGTGCGCCCGGTGAGCCTGCCCTCGATCCAGTCGAAGGTGGTGTTGTAGGCGCCGTTCCAGATCGCCGCCATCAGCGCCAGCAAGGCGAGCAGGCCGATGGATTCGCGGATCGGCACCCCGCTCGCCCAGGCGAAGGGCGGGGTGATCAGCACCAGGCCGCCGATCTCGAACATCGCGATCTGGCGCAGGCGGTCGGGGAAGGTACGAAGCTTGGGCTTTGCGGACACGGGAGGAAACTCGGGCAGCAGCGGGCCGGTCGGGCCCGCGCCTCGTCCTGCGGGTCGTCCCGCGGGAATCCGACGGTCGCTGCACGATGCGCGCATGGCGGGCGGGGTCGTCCCCGCGTCGGACCGGATCGGGTGTCGCAGACACCCGGACGGACTTTTAGCAAGTCGTACGCGGATTGGCAAGCCGGACGAGGCGATCGCCCCCCGGGCGGGCGTCCGAAAGGCGGCGGAAACCCATTGCTGTTAAAATGTTTTGTCCAAAAGATGATTCCCGTTGCACGACGACCGCCCCCATCCTGGACGGACAGTCGTCCGACGCAAGCCCATGCTGCCCACCCTCGTCCCGATCGGCGCGCTGCTCGCCGGCATCGCCCTGCTCCTGCTCGGCTCCGGCCTGCTCAACACCGTGGTGTCGCTGCGCGGCAACCTCGAGGGCTTCTCCGACACCACGCTCGGCCTGATCGGCTCGACCTACTTTCTCGGCTTCTTCCTCGGCACCTTCGTCGCCCCCAAGCTGATCCGGCGCATGGGCCACATCCGCGCCTTCGCCTTCTTCGGCGCCACCGTCGCGGCCTGCATCCTGCTGCACGCGATCGTCGTCCACGCCTGGTTCTGGATGGGGCTGCGCGTGCTCACCGGGATGAGCCTGGTCGGCTTCTACGCCGTCATCGAGAGCTGGCTCAACGACCAGACCGCGCCCGAGCGCCGCGGCCAGGTGTTCGCGGCCTACATGATCGTGAACCTCGCCGCGCTCGCCGGCGCCCAGCAGTTGCTGCGCCTGGACACGCCGGCCAACTTCACCCTGTTCGCGGTCGCGGCCATGTTCGTCTGCCTGTCGCTGCTGCCGGTGACGATGACGCGCTTCCCGCAGCCGCAGATCGCCACCCGCGTGCGCCTGCGCCTCCGGATGACCTGGCGCGCGGCGCCCGCAGCCTACGTGGGTGCGCTGTCCTCCGGCCTGTCGATGGGCGCGTTCTGGAGCCTGACCCCGGTGTACGGCGAGCGCCTCGGCCTCGACGAGGCCGGGATCGGCCTGCTGATGACCGCCGCGATCGTCGGCGGCGCGCTGCTGCAGTGGCCGATGGGGCGCTTCTCCGACGCCGGCGACCGCCGCCTCGCGCTCTCCGTCGCGGCCTTCGGCGCCGCGCTCGCAGCGGGCGCGGTCGCGCTCTTCGGCCACGTCGAGCACGTCCCGCTGGCGGGGCTCTTCCTCTATGGCGGCATGGCCTTCGCGGTGTATCCGATCGTGGTCGCGCACCTCGTCGACCATCTGCCGCAAGACCAGATCCTCGCCGGCAACACCACCGTGCTCTTCCTGCATGGAGTAGGGGCGGCGGCCGGCCCGGGCATCGCCGGCGCGCTGATGGGCTGGGTGGGGACGATCGCATTGCCCCTGCACCTCGGCCTCGCCTTCGTGCCGCTGGCCCTGTTCGCGCTGCTGCTGTCGCGCCGCGGCGAGGACGAGATCGTCGAGGAGGCCGCCCAGTTCACCCCGATGATGCGGACCTCGCACACGGTGCTGGAGATGGTGTCGCCCGAGAATGCCGAGTCGGTCGCCGAAGCCGCCGAAGCCGCCGAAGCCGCCCAAGCCGCCGAAGCCGCCGAGGCGGCCGAGGCTTCGGGAGCCGCCGAGGCGGCCGAGGCTTCGGGAGCCGCCGAGGCGGCCGAGGCTTCGGGAGCCGCCGAAGCGGCCGAGGCGACCGCGGAAGCGGAGCCCGTCGCAGAAGACGTCATCCAGCCCGCACCCGACCCCGGCGCCCTCCTCAAGCCCCCGCCATCGTCTGCGCCCACCACAGGTACAGCGGAATCCCGACCAGCAGGTTGAAGGGGAAGGTGACTGCGAGCGCCGCCGCCACCCCGAGCGCCGGGTTGGCCTCGGGCACCGCGATCCGCATCGCGGTCGGCGCGGCGATGTAGGACGCGCTGCCGGCGAGCGTCATCATCAGCACCGTGCCGCCCACCCCGAGGCCCATCACCTGCGCCACGCTCCAGCCGGCCAGCGCCAGCACCGGCGGCAGGGCGAGCGCGCTGCCGACCAGGAACAGCCCGGCCTTCTTGAGGTCGGGCAGGCGGTCGGCGGCGATCAGGCCCATCTCGAGCAGGAACAGGCACAGCGCACCCTTGAACAGATCGACGAAGAGCGGCGACAGCGGCTCGAGGCCCTGCGGCCCGGCGACCCAGCCGATCAGGATGCCGCCGCCGAGCAGCACCACGCTCTTGTTGGCGAACACCTCGTGCACCAGCGCACCCGCGGTGGAGCTGCCGTCGGCCGACTTCACCCCCCAGCGCGCGATCAGGGTGGCGACGATCAGCGCGGGCGCCTCCATCAACGCGGCGAGCAGGGCGAGGTGCCCCTCGACCTCGATGCCACGCCCGGCCAGCACCGCCGCGCCCACCGCGAAGGTCACGATGCTCACGGATCCGAAGTGCGCGGACAGCGAGGCGGCGTCGGGGCGCGAGAAGCGCAGGCGGAAGAGCGGGAAGACCAGCAGCGGGATGATCGCGCCGAGGCCGATCGCCAGCAGCGCATCGACCCACAGCGTGGCGCTCTCGGAGCGTGCGATCTCGACCCCGCCCTTGAGGCCGATCGCCAGCAGCAGGTAGATCGACAGGGTCTCGAAGACGGCGGCGGGCAGGCGCAGCCCGGAGCGGGCAAGCGAGGCCACCGCGCCGAGGGCGAAGAAGAAGGGAACGGCATCGACCATGTATTGTTTTCCTCGATGAGCGGACCGCGCGGGAGCGGAACCGGGAGAGCGCTGCGCCGACCCCTCGGAGGGCGCGCCTGCATCACTACGGTGCGAATTCTGCCGCAGCGCACACATGCAGAAAAATGATTTATTCTTGTCTTCTACATAGATTTTTATCTATGTAACTTTCCAACTGTCTTTCCAACCCTTCTTCCCCCCTTTCCCCCCCTTCCCCCCCTTTTTCCAACCCTGACTCACCGCCCATGCGCCTCACCTTCCACCAGCTCCGCCTCCTGCTCGCGGTCTCGCGCGAGGGCAGCGTGTCGCGCGCCGCGCAGCGCCTGCACCTGACCCAGCCCACGCTGTCGGCGCAGCTGCGCCAGCTCGCCGAGCAGGTCGGCCTGCCGCTGTTCGAGCGCGTCGGCCGCCGCCTGCACCTGACCGCGGCCGGCCGCGTGGTGCTCGATACCGCGAACCGGGTCGAGCAGGAGCTGGAGCGCCTCGACGAGTCGCTCGCCGAGCTGCGCGGCGACGTGGTGGGGCGGCTGCGGCTGGCGGTGGTCAGCACCGCGGAGACCTTCATCCCGCGCCTGCTCGGCGACTTCCGCCGCGAACGCCCGGCGGTGGAGGTCTCGCTCGTCGTGCTCAACCGCGACGCAGTGATCCGGCGGCTCGCCGACAACCTCGACGACCTCTACATCATGAGCCGGCCGCCGCAGGCGCCGCCGGTGGTGGCCACGCCCTTCCTGTCGAATCCGCTGGTCGTGGTGGCATCCACCGAGCATCCGCTCGCCGGATGCAGGAGAAAGCTTCCGCTCGAGGCGCTCGCCGACGAGGAGTTCGTATTGCGCGAACCCGGTTCCGGCACCCGCCAGGCCGTCGAGCAGTTCTTCGCCACCCACGGCCTCGCGCTGCGCCCGCGCCTGGAGCTGGGCAGCAACGAGGCGGTGAAGCAGGCGGTGGCGGGCGGGCTGGGGCTGTCGCTGCTGTCCGCCCACGCGCTCGCGCATGCGGTCGATGAAGGCATCGCGGTGCTGCGCGTGGAGGGGACCCCGCTGGCCACCCAGTGGCAGGTGGTGTATCCGGCCGGCAAGCGGCTCACCCCGCTCGCCGGCGCCTTCCTCGAGTTCCTGCGCGAACGCGCCGCCGAGCTCGAGCGCAGCGCGCAGGCGCGCCTGGACGCCGCGCGGCGCTAAGCCGGCACATAGACGCGCCTCGTCGGCCAACGGCGGATCGGGCGCTAGCGTTCGGCGGCCGTCGCCTGCTGCAGGCGCCGCGCGGCCTCGTAAACGGCCTCGAAGGCGAGCGGGGAAACGTGGAAGGTCTTGTCGTTGCTGGCCGTGGCCAACAAGGCTCCATCCGGGCTGAAGGCGATGCCGCGTACCTCGTTCTTGTGCACCGTGATGGTCTTCACGAGGGTGCCCGCAGGCATCTCGAACAGGCGCACGCCGGCATCGTTGCAGCCCACCGCCAGCCAGCGGCTGTCCGGGCTGTAGGCGAGGGTCGCGCAATAGCGCGCGCCCTCGATGAGCGGAAGGCGGAGCGGTTCCACGGGATCCGGTGCCTTGAACGCGGTGACCGGCCAGACCCGCACGCGGCGCTGCACCACCGCGGCCACGTAGGTCCCATCCGGGCTGAAGGCGAGGTCGGAGATGTGTCTGCCGAGCTTGCGCTCGTCCTCCGGCAACGCAAGCTCTCCGAACGGCTCTCCCGACAGAGTCCAACGCTTCACCTTGCCGTCGAAGCCGCTGCTGGCCCAGGAGTCGCCCAGAGGATGAAAGGCCACGCCCGAGACCTGGGTCGTGGCCCCTCCATGCAGGACCGAGATCGGGCTCGCCTGCCCCGCGAGCGCATAGAGCCGCGCATGGCCGTCGGCCCCTGCGCTCGCCAGCAGGCGGCCGTCCGGGCTGAAGGCCACCCCCCTGAGCTGATCCTTGTGCCGGTGCTCGGGCGGCACGCCCGGCAGCGCGATCTCCGCGCCGCTCGCGACGTCCCAGAGCCGCAGCTGATTGTCCAGCCCTGCCGTCGCCAGGCGCGCACCCGAGGGGTCGAAGGCCACGCGATGCACCTGGTCGGAGTGGCCGCGCAGGGTATGCCGCAAGCGCGGGGTAGCTTCCGCCAGGTCCCAGATGCGGGCGGTTCGGTCGCTGCTGCCGGTGGCCAGCGTACGACCATCCGGGCTGAAGGCGATGCTGGTCACCGTGTTGAAATGCCCCTCGATGTTCCATAACTTGACCGTGCCGTCACGGCTCGCAGTCGCCACGTGACGCCCATCGGGGCTGAAGCGGGCCGCCTCCACGTAGGAGAGATGCCCGGTCAGCACGAGCAGGTTCTCGCCCGTGCGCCGGTCCCAGATCCTTGCCGTCCCGTCCCCCCCCGCACTGGCGATCAGCCCGCCGTCCGCACTCACCTCCACGTTGCGGATGCGGTCTCCGTGGCCCGCCAGCATGCGGCGATTCCAGGAGGGCCCCTCACCCCGGTGCGCGCCACCCGCCGCCTTGCGCAGCAACGCATCGAGCCCCACCCCTCCGGGCTCCCAGACGCGCAGCCAGCCGTCACGGCTGGCGGTCACCAGCGCACTGCCATCGGGTGCGAATGCGATCGCGTCGCTCGGCTCGTCGAGCGGCAGGGAGAAGATCTCGCGCCGGCGCTCGAGACTCCACAGGCCGATCGCCGTTCGCTCGGCCTTGCCGCGCTCGACCGCGGCGGTGGCGACGCAGCAGCCATCGGGGCTGAACGCCAGCCCCATGATCCACGCCCCCTCCACATCCAGGGTGAGCAGCGGCTCCGCCGCATCGGATTCGACATCCCAGATCCGGATCACCCGCGCCGACCTCGCACCATCCCCGGCGGTCGCCAGGCGCCGCCCGTCGCCGCTCAGGTCGAGGGCGGAATAGATGTTCCCGCCCTGCTCGAAGCTGCGCACCGGGGCGTCCGGCTGCGCGAGCGCCCACAACCAGGCGCGGCTTCCCGACACCGTGAGCACGCGCTCGCCATCGGGCAGGAAGCGCCCCCGCCGCACCCAGGCCTCATGCGCGAGCGTGACGACCGCTTCGGCGGGACGGCCGCCGCGGATATCCCACACGCGGGCCGTCTGATCCTGGCCGGCAGTGAGCAGCCGGCTGCCATCGGGGCTGAAGTCCACGTCGGACACCCATCGCGCGCTCACAGGCAGGGTCCACACCAGGCGCGAGGCCTGGATGGCCTGGCGCAGGGCGTCCTCGGCGGCGGCAGTCGGCGTCAGGTGCAGGCGGGCCGCGCGCGCGACCGACATCCCGGACGGAACCGTCGCCTCGACCGCCTCCAGGGCCAGATCCAGCGCGCGTGCCGCGTCGAAGGACGCGTTCGAGATCGACTGCGCCGCCTTCTCGTTGGCCGCCGAGCGCATCCCCTCCCAGGACGCATAGAGCCATCCCGCCCCAGCGACGCAGCTCATCACGCCCAGGCCCGCGAGCCACCTGCGCAAGGCACGCCGGGCCGCGCGCTCGCGCACGACCTGCGCCTCCTGCTCTCGCCGTGCGGCTTTCTCGCGGGCCACCCTGAGCGCCTCCTCGCGCTGCCGGTCGGCCTCGAAGCGCTGGCGCCAGTCGAGGATCGCGGGCGCGAGGACGTCGTGGTAGATCTCGTAGCGCATCGCCTCCGGGTTGTCGGGGACGGGCACGGTGCGCAGGATGCGGTTGCGCGCATCGCTCAAGGCCTGCAGCACGGCCGGCACGTGCGGCGCGAGATCGCCCGCCCAGCTGATCAGGTCGGGCGCGCCGCAGGCGATCTTGCTGCCGCTCGGGGTGACCAGGCGGTCGAAGAAGCTGGCGCACACCGCCTGGCTCGTCGCGTCGAGGCGCGCCATCGCCACGTCGAGGTGGGTGCGGACGATCTCGTCGGCACCGCCCAGCCGGTCCAGCGTCGCCCGCCGCAAGCGGTCCGAGCCTTGCGCGCGATCTTCCTCCCACAGCCGCACCATGACCAGCTGCAGGAAGGGCGCCTCGATGCAGCCTTCGTCGTGGTGCGGACCACCGCTCCCCCCGGGGCGCCCGGCCGAGACCTGTCCGATGCGGACCTGGCGCAGCAACTCGCCAACCAGCTCCTCGTCGATGCCGACCTCCGGCACGCCCTCGGCCTGCATCGCGTTCCACACCGCCAGCGGCTTGCGGATCGCGTCGCCCGCCGCCTCGGTATCCAGATGGTTGAGCCGCAGGCGGTTGCTCAGCAGATTGTGGATGCGCTCCTGGAAGCGGTCCAGCCGTGACAGGCTGTCGTCGCGCAGCGCGACCAGGAAACCGACATCGACGTCCTCGCGGTTCACCGCACGCGCGAACTGGGCCTCGAAGGCCCCGGCGGCGTCGCTGTCCTTGGCGTGATAGAGGAAATACTCCTCGAACTGGTCGAAGATCACCAGCACCGTCTCGTGCGCCGCCTCCGCGCAAGCGCGCAGCACCTCGTCGAGGGGCAGGGTCTCGGCCGGCCTGGGCTGGTCCGCGCCCATGGCCCAGACGGTCTCGATGCAGGAACGGGTCAGCGCGAGCTGAAAGTCGCGATCCACCCAGTTGCGAAACACGACCACCGGGGTCCCTGGCCGCTCGCGATGGAGTTGCGGCACGACCCCCGCCATCAGCACCGAGCTCTTCCCGACCCCGCTCGATCCGTAGAGGATGGTCAGCGGCGACGAGAGCAGGTTGGAGATGATCACCCGCTGGTCGCGCTCACGCCCGAAGAAGAAGGCCCGGTCGGCCTCCTCGAAGGGCTGCAGGCCGACGTAGGGGCAACGCTGATCGATGCGGGGCTCCGTGTTCATGACGTCATCCTCGCGCGCAGCAGGCGGACGAACTCGTCCAGGTTCACCTCGTAGGGATACACCCCGCGCCGCTGCCAGAACTTGAGCTCGAGCTCGGAGAAGCGGTCGTCGATCGCCCATGACTGGATCTCGTCGTCGCCCGCGACCAGCCGCTTCGCGAAGAAGCGGTTCAGGCTCTGCAGGATCGTGCGGAAGCTCCAGTCGCGCAGGCTGTAGCCGAGGAACAGAAGACTGCGGTCGCGGCAATGCGAGGCAAACAAGGCGGGAATCGCCGACTTGCTGGCGATGCGCGAGAGCAGCTCGACATAGTCCGACTCGGTGATCACAAAGCTGTCTAGTTCAGCCGATTGCGGGACGATGGAGCCGTGCATCTTGAAGATCACCGTCGTCTTGTCGAGCTCGATGTAGAGCTCGTTCGGGGTCACCGTCTCCGGCTTCAGCGCGCCGTGCGGCCACCACAGGACGGCGTTTCCGAGCTCCTTGAGCTCGGAGTACACGACCAGGTCGTAAGGCTTCCGAGCCTCGCGGAAGACCTGTTCGATCAAGGTGTCGTAGTTGGTCGTGATGATCAGCAGGGGCTTCTCGAGGGTGGCGAGGAGCGAGTAGAGCGGTGGCACCGCGAGCTTGTCCGGCGCGGCCGGCGCGAGCAGCGAGCGCAGCCGCTCGTGCAGGGCATCGCGGGTCTGGAAGGCCTCGTAGTAGGACGCCACCTCCGCCAGCTGGTCGCGTTCGGTCTGCGACGGGAAACCGGCCTCGTCGGCGAGGCAGGCCGACAGCTCGGTGCCGCTGGGGAGAAAGCGCGGCGCGTCGGGGTCCCAGGGCTCACCACCGGGGCGCCCCGATCGGCAGATGCCGGGGCCGATGATCGGCACCGCCGAGCCGCTGGCGAGCGCCTTCGCGATGCGCCCATAGGGCGGCGGCGCATTCACGCGCACCGTCTGCCCGCTTTCCCGCTCGCGCGCCAGGCGCTGCTGGATGAAGGCGCGCAGATCCACGCGCAGGCGGTCGCGGAACTCCTGCGGCGTGTCGTACTCGGCGAAGCCGCCGGCAAGCGAACCGTCCGCGTTGCGGAATCGCTTGAAGAAGTCGTTCGCCCTACGGTACTGGGCGAGGCGCTCGTCGTAGTCCGCATCGAGCGGATCGCCGAGCGCGGGCGGGCTGCGCCGGCGATACACGAGGATGTGGGGCTGCGGCTTCGCGTGGACGGCATCCTCGTATTCCCATTCGGTGCCCGACAGATAAGGGCTGCCGTCGGGGCGGGTACAGCTCGCCGGCAGCGGCGTCCCCATCCTTGCCCACAGCACGACGATCACGCAGTCGCACACGGAAGGCCGCGGCAGGCCACGATTGACCGCCTCCTGCGGGGTCAGGGTCGCCGGCATCGCCACCGGCGCCGACGGGTCGTCCCAGCGCACCGCCTCGCAATCGACCAGGCCGCGCACGAAGGGATCCTTCGGCAGCTCCTGCTCGATGACCTGCTGGGCGAACGTGCGCTCGTCGGCGACATCGCCCGGCGACGACAGGAAGAAACGGAGACGCATGACTTTCTCCTCATGGACGGCGTGGCGAGCCTGCATGACAAATATAGGTCCCTGGCGGCGGGAATGAACCCTCCGCGCTGCACGCACGTCTGCCAGCCTGCGGCGCCGACGCGGATCGTCATCCACCGCCCGAACGGCGCTCGCGTTCTATTGAACCAGCAGGAATAAGCTTCGGAATATCAAGTCTTTTGAATGCATAAAGCACGCAGCTAAGCTCCATCTCCCCGACCCGCTCGTGCCCCCATGCTGCTCCCCGAAACCCACGCCCCCCTCTTCGTCGGCCTCATCCTCATCGTCCTCTTCGTCGCCTTCGTGCGCGAATGGGTGAAGCCCGACGTCGCGGTCATGGCGGCGGTGGGCGTGCTGCTCGCCGCCGGCATGCTGAACAGCAAGGAGGTGCTCGGCGTGTTCGGGAACAGCGCACCGATCACCATCGCCTGCCTGTTCATCATCAGCGCCGCGCTGTCGCGCACCGGCTGCGTGGACCAGCTCGGCGAGTGGCTCGCCGCCGCGGCCGGCGCGGGCGAACGCAGGCTGCTGCTGGCGCTGATCGCCGCCTGCCTGCTGGTGTCGCCCTTCATCAACAACACCCCGGTGGTAATGGTGATGATCCCGGCGGTGATCGCGGTAGCGGCCCGCCAGGGCCTGGCGCCCTCGCGCCTGCTGATCCCGCTCTCCTACGCCACCATCCTCGGCGGCCTGATCACCATGGTCGGCACCTCGACCAACATCCTGGTCGACGGCGTCGCGCGCGAGCAGGGCCTCGCCCCCTTCTCGATGTTCGAGATCAGCCTGCCGGCAATGCTGATCGCGCTGGTGGGCAGCGCCTTCATGCTGGTGTTCGCGCCGCGCCTGCTGCCGGTGCGCGAGACCCTGAGCCAGCAGTTCGGTGCCGGCGAGCGCTGGTTCATGACCGAGCTGTTCGTGCCCGAGGGCTCGCATCTGGCCGGCCGGACGCTGCGCGAGGCGCGCCTGTCCAACGGCATCATCAAGGTCTTGAACCTGGTGCGCGGCGACACCGAGCTCGCCGACCCCGCGCCCGACACCCGCCTGGAGGTCGGCGACCGCGTGGTCGTGCACAGCCGCAGCGACGCCATGATGGCGCTGCGCAGCAGCGACAGCGTCGGCCTGCAGGCGCCGGCGGGCACCGCGGCCCACGACATCGAGACCCTGCGCCGGCGCGACCTGGTGATGGTGGAGGCGATCGTCGGCCAGACCTCGCGCTACATCCTGCGCCCGATCCGCGACCTCGACCTGCTCGCGCGCTACGGCATCCACCTGGTCGCGGTGCACCGGCGCGACGCCTCGTTCGCGCAGATCGGCGAGGACTTCCAGCTGCTCGGCGGCGACGTGCTGCTGGTGGAGGGCACGCCGGCGCAGATCCAGCGCTTCTGCGACAACGGCGACCTGTTCGCGATCACCGAGGGCCGCCAGATGGCCAGCCGCCGCCACAAGGCGCCGGTCGCGC
>Ga0268298_10002170_pt1 | contig 21837 bp, 15 predicted proteins | sample WWTPWeurt_MetaG_FD_194462 | JGI IMG/M metagenome (GOLD analysis project Ga0268298, IMG submission 194462) | Activated sludge microbial communities from WWTP in Nijmegen, Gelderland, Netherland - WWTP Weurt | ecosystem: Engineered > WWTP > Aerobic digester > Activated sludge | place... | reverse complement strand
CGCCGGCGGGCGACCTCAATGTGTCTTGCGGCGGCGGAGGCAGAGGAAGCCTGCCACGAGGCCGAAGGCCAGGATGCCGCCGCGCTCGCTGTGGGAGCTAGCGCCCAGTGCCTCGCAACCGCAGCCTCCTTTCTTCTTGACGTCGCCGGCGGTGCCGGCGTCCGCGCCGGCGTCGGCATCGTCGACCGCGGGCGCGCCCATGAGCCCGAGGCTGGGAATCGGCGTGAGCACCATCTTGGCGGGATCGATCTGCTTGCGGTTCTTGCGCGTGAGGTCGGCGGCCACCCACGTCTTGCGCAGCCCGCGATAGTCCCGCGGCGGCTTGCCCCAGCGCCAGCGCTCGGGTTTGTCGCACTTCATCATGCCCTTCCACGGGTGGAAGTTGTTGTAGCGGGTCTGGAGCAGGCTCTTGTCGCCCGGCTTCACCTCGCTCGAGATCTCCATCTTCTCGCCTTTGGGGATCGTGGCGCCGCCCTGCACGTGGGAGGCGGGACCGATCTCGGGATCGTCGGGCAGGTTCGAAGCGTCGTAGCGATGGTGCAGTCGCGTGACTACGTACTTCTGCCGTTCGAGCAGCGCCTTTCGCCGGAAGAGCTCCTTCCGATCCTCTTCCATCTGCTTCTTGGCCTTGGGGCGCTCCGCGGGCTTCAGCTCCTTGAGCTCGGCCTCCTGCTTCTTCTTCTCTTCGTCGGTGAGCGGCGGAGGCTCCGGGTGACGGTCCGCCTCGGGCACTCCGAGCTCGAGCACGTCACCGCCCAGAGTCAAGAGCTCGTGGGGCAAGAGCGGTTCGTTCTGACACGGCTGCCCGCAGCCCTCCGACGACCAGGCGTACTCCACGAGGAAGCTCTTGGGCTCCTTCGATTGGATCATGTCGTGGATGGCGGCGTAGAACTCGCCCATCCGCTCCTTGACCGCGAAGTCGACGCTGATGTTGGTGGGAGGGAACAGGTTTCCGTAGTTCTTCACCTCGTAGCGTTGATCCGGCGAGATCACGTAGATGAAGGTCTCCTGCTTCTTGTCGACGTTCACGAGCCCGAGCTTCAGCGGCAGCTTGTTCCACGCCGTCGCGGTGGAGAAGCGAATGGGTGAAAGCGACGCTCGGTCCCCGCCGACGAGCTCGACGCGCTTGGTGTCCACCTCGGCGACGACCAGGTTCATGCCCTGTTCGACGTAGGGCTTCACCGCCGTCGCAGCCTTGTCGGGCAGCACGTAGCCCTTCCCTTTCAAGAAGCCCGCGAGGTCCCCGGCCTTGTCCTTGCCGAGCACCGTGATGACGTATTCACCGTCCTTGAAGTCGGGCTCGACGGTGAGGAGCATCTCTTTCGGCACCTTCTTCTCGCCGCCGACCGCGCCGCCGCCGAGGAACGCGGTCTCGGCGCTGGCGAGCTTCGAGCGCTCCCACTCCTGCTCCAGCGGACCGGGATCGCATGGGTCCATCTCCCAAAACTCCATGAAGCGCGGCGCGGTGAGCATCTCGAGGCGATCCACGAACTCGCGCTTCAACGTCTTGACCTTGTCCGCGGTGACGTCGCCGGGCACGGCCAGCACCAAGGCGAACGGCTCCAGTGGGCCTTCGTAGTCGGGCATCACGCTCACGATGGTCGCGTCGCCCTTGGGCATCACCACGATGTGGGTCGCGTGTGCCGTACCCGCGGTCTCCTTCTTGGTCACGAAGAAACCGGGGAGCGCGTGGGCAGTGACGGGAAACCCCGAGCCGAGCGCGAGCGCAACGGCCGAAATGGCGAGCTTCGTCCTTCTCATCGCGCGGAAGACTACATGACCCGAGCCCAAAGGCGACAGGCCCTCGCGGGAAAGTGCGGGCCTGGAGCGGACGTCGCCCGAGTCTCGTCCCGAGCTTCCCCGAACCCATCGCGGACGTGCCGGACCCCGGAATCGATGGCGGACGGGTTTCGCCGCCGGACCGCGAGGCTCGCCGAGCCGCCAGCGCTGCGCGGGGCCGCAGGCTTCCTCGCCTCCGAGCGTTTTTGTCGCCGATGACGGGTCGTTGATTTAGTGTCCACGCCGCGCGGCGCCAACGCCCCGCGACCGCGCGAAGTCCCCGAGCCCGGCAGCGGGCTCGACGAAGGCGAGCTCGAGTAGCAGAAGAGTCGGTGCCATGGACGTGTCCTACAACGAAACCCAGAAGCTCGTGCAGAACGCGGCGCGCACGTTCGCCGAACGAGTCGTCGCTCCCCGCGCGGCCGAGCTCGACCGGAGCGGGACGTTCCCGACCGACATCGTGCGCGGGCTCGCCGAGCAAGGGTTGTTCGGCGTCAATCTGAAGAGCGCCTACGGCGGCTCGGAGGCGGGAGTGGTGGCCTACGCCCTCGCCATGACCGAGATCGCGCGGGCCTGCGCCTCCACTGCCGTCACCATGGCGGTCACCAGCATGGTCGGTGAAGTGATCCAGGCCTTCGGCAACGAGGAACAGCGGCGCGAGCACCTCCCGAAGCTGACGAGCGGCGAATACCTGACCGGGGCGTTCGCGCTGAGCGAGCCGGGCGCGGGCAGCGACGCGGCAGCGCTCGGCACGACCGCGCGGCGTAGCGACGACGGCTGGGTGCTCGATGGGCAGAAGCAGTGGATCACCAACGGCGGATACGCCGGCGTGCTCGTGGTCTGGGCGCGGACCGGCGGCCCCGGCGCCAAAGGGATTTCGTGTTTCCTCGTGCCGAAAGCCACGCCCGGGCTCAGTGTCGGGCGCCCCGAAGACAAGCATGGCCTCCGGGCGTCCAACACGGTACCGCTCACGTTCGAAGAATGCCGCGTGCCGAGCTCGGCGCTCCTCGGCGAAGAGGGCATGGGCTTCCGCATCGCGATGATGGCCCTCGATGGCGGCCGCATCGGCATCTCCGCGCAAGCCATCGGCATCGCGACCGCCGCGCTGGAAGCGGCGGTGTCCTACAGCCACGAGCGCCGCGCGTTCGGGCATCCCATCAAGGATTTTCAAGCGATCCAGTGGATGCTCGCGGACAGCCGCACCGAGCTCGAAGCCGCGAGGCTCTTGTGCCTCCGGGCTGCCCTGCTCAAGGAGCAGGCTGCGCCGTTCACGCAGGAGGCCTCCATTTCCAAACTCTTCGCCAGTGAAGCAGCGAATCGGATCTGCAACCGCGCAATGCAGATCCACGGCGGCTACGGCTACATCCGCGAGTTCCCGGTGGAGCGCTACCTGCGCGACGTGCGGATCACGACCATCTACGAAGGCACGAGCGAGATCCAACGACTGGTGATCGCACGCGAGCTCCTGCGGTGACCGAAGCGCCGAGACTCCTCGAGCTCGCGCGAATTCGTCGCGCATTTTCGCCGTCGGTCGAGCCGCTCGCCCCCGGGGCCGAGGGCAAGTACGCCGCGGTCGCTGCGGTGCTCCGGAGTGGACCGCGCGGGGCGGAAGTGCTGCTGATTCGCCGAGCGGAGCACGAGGCCGATCCCTGGTCGGGCCACATGGCGTTCCCGGGCGGCCGCTACGACGAGAGTGATCGGCACCTGCTCGAGACGGCGACGCGCGAGACCCGCGAGGAGGTCGGGCTCGACCTCGAACGGTCGGCGACGCTGCTCGGCGCCCTCGACCCATTGCCTGCGGTGGCCCGCGGGCGCCGGGTCGGCATGACCATCGCGCCGTTCTTGTTCGAGCTCTCGGAAGACGTCGCGCTCGAACCGAATTCCGAGGTGGTCGAGGTGGTGTGGGCCGAGTTGTCGGAGCTCGCTCGGGGCGAAAAGGCCGTGGAGGTCGAATACTCGCTCGAGGGGCAGAAGCTGCTCCTGCCCGGCTGGGACGTCGGCGGCCGCGTCGTCTGGGGCCTGACCTACCGCATGCTCTCGGCGCTCCTCGAGGCCGTGCGCGACGCCGGCTGAAGCTCCCGCGACTCAGGTCTCGTTGATCTGCGCGTCGCAAGCCTGGGTGAAATCACACGCCGCGCCGCCCTTGGCCGTCACGCTGAGCGTGTATTGCGTGCAGCTCGGGGTGGCTCCCGCCTTGCGACGGACCCGCACGAGATATGGCTTGGTGTGCGGCCCGCAGTGGATGGATGCCGTGGGCCCGCAGGTCTTCTCGCCCACCGCCTTGCCGCCGACGGTGCCCGTGCCGTCCACACACCAATCGTAGTCGGTGAGGTTCGAGTGCTTGGCGTCGGGCGTGCCGCACTTCGCGCCCCGGATCACGTCGAACACGAACTCGCTGTTGGAAGCGGGCGCCGTGAACGCGATCTTGATGTGGTAGCTGTTGGTGGTGGTCTCGTCGGCGTCGGTGGTGTCGAACTTGAACCAGTCTTCGTCGTTGTCCGCGCTGAGTGACCCCTTCAACGTCAACGGAGTGGTGTTCGCGTCGGTGACGCTGCCCGCCGAGGTGACGGCGCCGGCGCAGGTGTTGTTGGCCGGCTCCGTCGCCTCCACTTGACAGGCACAGCCGTTCTTGGCCGGCCCGGGCGGATACGCCGCATAGCCCGTATCGCACGAACCGATTTCACACGCTCCGAAGTTGCAGGCCCACTTGGCGTGGGGCGGCGCCGTCGCGCCGCAGAGTTTGTCGATGGTGGTGTCGTCTGGCGTGCCGTTGCAGTCATTGTCGGCGCCGTCGCAGACCTCGGGTTGGGGCGAAGTGGCCGTGCAGCCTTCCCATTTCTGGGTCGAAGCGTTGCAGGTCTCCGTCCCTTCGCAGGTCACGCTGCCCTGGGTCTTGGTGCAGCGGCGCTTCACGCCGTCGCGCTTGCTGTTGCAGGGGCAGCTCTCGTTGTTCTTCGGGACGCACATCTTGGGTGGGCTCGTAGGCGGCCCTGCTTCGCCCGAACCCGAGTCCGCGACCCCACCATCCTGCACGGGTGGCTTGCCCGGCGGGTAGCTGCCGACCGCGACGCAGTCGAAGCCGCTCGGGCACACCAAGTCCTTCGAACAGTCGTGCGCGCAAAAGCGATCGATTTGGGGCGAAGGTGTACAGCGGTCGCCGACGACCGGACAGTCAGCGTCGACCGTACACTTCTCACACTGGTTGCCCGAGTCGGGCACACAGATGTAGCCCTTGTTCGGGTGGAACGTGCAGTAGCCGCCCGAAGGGCACGGACTCGGCGGCTGGCATGGCACCACGCACACCAGGTTCGGCTTGCCCTGCCCGATGTCCGCGCAAATCTTGGTATCGCAGTCGCTGTCCTTGTTGCACGGGCCGCCGAACCCGCCGGTGGGCCAACCACCGTCGCTGCCCGCGATGCCGCCGTCTTTGCCGCCGCTGCCCCCGCTTCCGCCTGCCGAGGCATCGCTCTTGCCCCCCGACCCCTCGTCGTCGATCCCGACGTCGGTCGCGCACGCAACGAAGCGCGTCGTCAGCACGCCGAGGGCGAGCGCGAGGAGGCGTCGCGGCAAAAGCACCGGACTTCGAGGATAGGCCCCACCCCCCGAATGGTCAAACCGGGAGCTCCGGCCGTGATCGTCGCCCGCGACCTCGAGCGCCTTCGCGCGCCGATTCGCGCCCCTCGGAGTCGAGCGTGAAGAAGCACGGACACGACGCGGCTCGAAAGAATCTCGGAGCGCGCGTTTCTGCGAAAAATGTCGGCGGACCTGGCCGCCGCCACGCCGCGGCGCCCCGGGCGCTGACGGGGCTCCGAGCGATCTTGTCGCCGATGGCGGGTCCTTGACTTAGATTGCCCAACGCCATGAACCCCGTGCTCTCCGGCGAACCCGCAGCAGGAGGAAACTGCCGCGTTTGCGGCTCGAAGCTCTCTGACTCGCTGCGTTGCGGGCAGTGTGGCGCGGCGTACGGCGAGCCGAACCGCTGCCCCCACTGCCGCGCCGTGACGGACGTCGAGCCGGCGGAGCCGCTGCGCTTCCGCTGTCGGGTGTGTGGAGGTGCGCGCGTGCCCGTCGACGACCGCAGCGTCGAACGTAGTGGTCGCGAGGTTCCGCTTCTCCTGCGCGCCCAGAAGGCCCACGTGGCGCGGGCCGCGTGGCTCACCGCGTCCGGCGTGGTCGGAGGCTTCGCGCTCCTCTCCCTGGTCGTCGCGCTCTTGGTGGTCGCCAGCGTGGGTACCGGACTCGTGGGAACGTTGGCCATGTTCGGCGCCACGGCAGTTCCCTTCCTGGTGTCCGCCCTCGCTTGGAGCAAAGCCCGCACGCGCGGCAAGGACCGTGACGCCGCGTTGTCGTCGGCGTGGACGCTGGTCGCCTCCGACGTGCTCCGCAGTCGCGGCGGCGAGGTCGAAGCCGACGAGCTCGCCAAGATCCTGCGCATCGATTTGGAACGAGCGGAGCAGGTCCTCGCCGAACTGAACCTCCACGACTTCGTGCGCGCGCGGGTGACCGAAGAGGGCGACATCGCGTATTCGGTCACGGGTGACAAACTCCGCGTCGAGGCCGAGCCGACCGCCGACGAGCAGTCGGAGCTCGAAGCTGCCGAGGTCGACGAAGCGGCGGTACGAGCGGAAGCCCGCGCAACGCCGCCCAAATCATGACGCGAAGTGAACTTCCCTTCGCTGCGTAGAGCGCTACGCGCCGCGGGCGAGCGCATGGGGATCCAAATCCGCTGATCTCTCGGCTTCGCACAGGCCCCTGGAACGTGGCATGAACTTCGCTGTACAGAGCGAGCCGAGCCCGATGACGATCGACCAGCAGAGCTTGTACCTGCCTCGGACCGAGGAGTCCGACCGCGTGGGATTCTTGCGCCGCATGCTGCGCGACTTCCGCATGCACGATTGGCTCGTGCTCGCCTTCCTCGTGATCCTCACGGGCGTCACGCTGCGCCTCGCGCCGTCGCCGGATCAGCGCGTGTCCGCCGTTCGCATGGCGTCCCTCCTCGGATTCTTGGTCGTTACCCTGGTGCTGGTGCGCGGCGGCCTCCTTCGACACGGCTTCGTCGCTCCGCTGCTCTACCGCTTGGCGCTCTACGGCACGGTGCAGCTCAGCTACTTCTTCCTCGCCCGACTACTGCCGCTGGTGAACCCGACGACGCTCGACGCGGAGCTATATCGAGTCGATCTCTCGCTCTTCGGCTTCGAGCCGGCGGTGGCGATGGACAAGATCGTCAATCCGTTCACCACGGAGTGGTTCTCGTTCTTCTACTTCGGCTACTTCTTCCTGCTGGCCATCCACGTGATCCCGATGCTGCTTTTCTCGCGCAGCGCGCGGCTCCTGGGTGAGTTCGCGTTCGGCATGCTGTTCGTGTTCTGTGTCGGACACCTGGTGTACATGCTGGTACCCGGATACGGCCCGCACCGATCGCTGGCGCACGAATTCCAGAACGAACTGCCCCACGGCATGTGGCGCGACATGGTGATGGCGACCGTCGCCTCGGGGGGCTCGCAGATGGACATCTTCCCGTCCCTGCACACCGCCGCGCCGAGCTTCCTGGCTCTGTACAGCTTCCGGCATCGCGACAAGCTGCCGTTCAAGGCCAGCTGGCCGGTGACCGCATTCTGCGCCGTGAACATCATCGGCGCGACGATGTTCCTGCGCTGGCACTACGTCATCGACGTCGTCGCCGGCTTGTGTCTGGCGACCGCCGCGTTCGTGGTCGGCACGCGGGTGACTGCTTGGGAGCTCGAGAAGTCCAAGAACGGCGGACCCGAAGGCTGGCCTCGCTTCCGGCGCGGTCCCATTCCGCTGCCGCGCTGACTGCGCTCACTCCTCGCGGGTGTTCACTTCTCGTAGACCTGCGCGGCGGCCATCCCGGAGCCGGACGAGACCGTCATCACGAGCTTCAGCGTGCCGGCCATGGGCAGCGCCCACTTCCAGCAGTTCGGTTGGGGCGCGAGGGTCGCGTTGGGACCGACGGTCTGATCGGTGGCGAGAACCGGGCTCGAGAAGCCGGGCAGCGGGGTCTCGGCGATGAAGGCGAGGTCGAGATTCTGCACGTTGGGCAGGCCCGCGCCCACCACCGTGTAGCAGCGGCCGGGTTGGACGCTGAACACGACGTCCAACGTCTGGCCTTGCTGGAAGTTCCCCGCGAGCAAGCTGCCCGAGACGGGCTTCGCGCCGGGCGCGCTCTGTTGCGCCAGCGCGCCGAGACCTGCGGTGGCGGCGGCGGAGCTCTGCGCGTCGAGCGGCGTGGCCTTACCGGCCGGGCCGGGGGGTGGCGGCGGCGTGGTCGACCCGGTGGTCGGCGGAGGAGGATTCGAGGTCGTCGGGACGCAGGCTTGCCCGTTCCAAGTGGTGCCGGGCGTGCACGAGGGCGGCGGGACATTGCCGAGGTTGGACTCTTCGCCCCCCTTCTTCTTGCAGGCGCTGACGAGGATCAGGGCGCAAAACGGCAGGACCAGACGACGACGCGAAGCGATCATGGAGGCTCCTTGGGCCAAAGGCTGCACCACAAACGGCGCGGCGCGGCTCGGGCTTACAGCCCCCTTCTGGCAGCTCAACCCACGTTGGCGCAGAAGCCTTCGTAGTCCACGTAGCCACGGATGCTCGGACTCTCGCCGCAAGCCGGGCACGCCTTGTCACGCCGCAGACGCAACGTGCGAAAGCTCATGCGGAGGGAATCGTAGGTGAGAAGCCGGCCGACCAGCGGTTCGCCCTGACCCAGGATGAGCTTGATGGCTTCGGTGGCCTGGAGCGTGCCGACGATGCCGGGCAGGATCCCGAGCACGCCCGCCTCGGCGCACGACGGTGCCAAGTGGGGCGGCGGAGGCTCGGGGTAGAGGCAGCGGTAGCACGGCCCGACGAAGGGCTGGAACGTGGTCACCTGGCCGTCGAAGCGGAAGATCGAGCCGTGCACGACCGGGATCTTGTGGAACAGCGAGGCGTCGTTCACCAAGTAGCGCGTCGGGAAGTTGTCGCAGCCGTCGATGATGACGTCCCAGCCTTGGCCGAAGATGCGATCGACGTTTTCGCTGTTCAGGCGCTCCTGGAACTTCAGGACTTTCACGTCCGGATTCAGATCGCGGATCGCATGCTCGGCGCTCTCGACCTTGGGCATTCCGACCCGCGACGTCGCGTGGATGACCTGCCTCTGCAAGTTCGACGCGTCCACCACGTCGGCATCGACGAGCCCCAACGTGCCGACGCCCGCTGCAGCAAGGTAGAGCGTCGCGGGCGCTCCGAGACCTCCGGCGCCGAGCAGGAGGACCCGCGACGCGAGCAGGCGCGCCTGTCCGCGTTCGCCCACTTCGGGCAAGAGGATGTGCCGCGAGTAGCGGTCGAGTTGCGCAGGCGTGAGGTCCGGCGGAGTCTCCACCGGGTACTTGAGGTCCTTCCAACGTACGAAGCCGGGGTTCGCGCTGAGCACGCGCTCGTACCCGAGCTCGGCCAGCGTGCGTGCGGCGAACACGCTTCGGATGCCGCCAGCGCAGTAGACGACGATCTCGCGCCGGCGGTCCGGGAGCTTCTGCTCGGCCTGCATCTCGAGGAAGCCGCGAGGGATGTGAAGCGCGCCCGGGATGAAGCCACCCCTGACTTCGTCCTTCTCGCGCACGTCGAGCAGCGTGAATTCGTGGCGAGCTTCGAGCCTCTGGTGGAGCTCCTCGAGCGAGATGGTGCGCACGCTCGAGCGCACTTCGGAGAACAGATCGCTGTAGGTTTTCGGCATGTTTCTCGGGGCTCCAACGGAATGTCGCACTTTTCCGATGCGGGAATTCCAGACCCCTGATATTTGGGAGCTCCTGGCTCGCGAGTCAAGCGGCGCCCGGAAAAAGGCCCCGGCGAGCCAGGGACTCGACGAGCGCGCGGACCTCCGCGACGCTGCGGGGTCGCGTCTCGACCGGACCGAGCAGGGGCACGCTGAAACCGCTGCCGAGGCTCGGGTCGAGCTCGAGCGCCGCCCACACGTCCTCCACGAGCCGCCCGAGGGCGTACAGGTCCTCGGACGCGCCACGCGCCGTTCCCAGCACGCGCTCCGGACTCATGTAGCCGACGCTCCCGCCCTCGATGGCGGCGTCTGCGCGCTGTGCCAAACCGAAGTCCGAGAGCACCGGCTCGCCCGGTGCCCGGAACATCACGTTGGCGGGCTTCAGATCCGCGTGCACGACGCCGGCAGCGTGCACCCTCCCGATGGCGTCCAGGAGGGGCAAGAGCCAACGTGAAAGCGGAAGCAAGTAGCTCCGGTCGCGCGCCGCCAGGCGTTGCTTGAGCGAACCGCCGGCGAGCCACTCCATCACCAAGAGGCCCCGCTCGAGGTCGACGTCGAACACCCGTACGATGCCGGCACCGGCGAGCGCGACCGCCGTGCGAGCCTCGCGCTCGAGCTTGGCGCGCTCGGCTCGGGGCTCGTGGTAGACCTTGAGCGCGACTCGCCGCTCGAGCACGTCGTCGATGGCTTCGTAGACCGTGCCCGCTCCACCGCGCCCGGCCTCGGCGACGATGCGCAGACTCGTCTCGGGAGCGTCGGCGGTCAACACGGTGGGCTCGCGGCCGGGCGACAGCGCGCGCGGCGCCCGTCCGCCGAGGCGTTCGCGCCAGCGTGCGTGCCGCTCCCGAGCGCCCGGCGCTTCGAAGTCGCGGACCAGCACCCGCTCGACGAGCGTGAGCGCGCGCGGCAGGTCGCCGAGCTCGGCCCAGGCGTCGGCAGACAGCAGCAGGCCCGCCACCGAAGACAGAGCGTCGAGCAGTGCGAGCGCACGCTGGGGCTCTCCGCGCGCCAACGCGAGCTCGGCAGCCTTCACCCGCAGCGCGTCCGTTGCCAGACCCTGGCGCAGGGCCGCCTCGACCAGCTCGAGCGCACGCCGCTCGCCCGAGCTCCCTACGGAAGCCGTGAGCGCCGACAGCGTCTCGTCCGCCGGCACCGTCTCCCCCCGCGCCAAACGTTCGAGTGGGCTCGGAGGCTCGGGCTCGCGCGCCCGAGTCGCCGCGGGTGGCGGCGGCGCCGCGGGGGACTCGTCGACCGCGCGGCGCGCGCCGCGCCTGCGCAGGCGCTGCCAGAAACTCACGGCACGACCTCGAGCACGAGGGGCGAGTCGGTGCCGCGTCGGACGCGATCGCCGCGCAAGAGCTCGATGCTGCCTCTCACGGTGAGCTCCCCGAGCTCGAACGGCTCCGGACTCGAGAGCTCGAGCCAGGCGTCGGCTCCCAGCGCCAGGCGAAACCCTCGAACCTCGAGTGCACCGAGGGGCGCACACACCTCCTCGCTCCCGACGCGCACCCGCACGCCGGTCTCGCGCCAGGGCAGGACCTCCAGGGGGACTTCGCCGCCGAGCTCGAGGCGGAGACCCGAACCCACCGCGATGGGCGCGGCGAGGCGCACGCCTGCCAGCAGAGTGCCGTTGCGCGACCCGAGGTCCACCGCCACCGGTCCCGCATCTCCGCGCCGGAGCACGAGGTGCGTGCGGCTCACCGCAGGCGAAGCCACGAGCACGCTGGCGTCCGAACGGCCGACGCTGAGCTCGTCGCCGAACACCACCTGGAGCCGCTCGCCTTCGAGCCCGAGGTCGAGCCGCGGGCCGAGCGCGCGGCGCTGCTCGAGCTCGCGGCGTCGCGCGGCGAGCGCGGAGTCTTCGGCCTCCGCCGCGCGGCAGAGCGCGAGCGCCTGGCGCCTCGACCCCGAGCGGTCGAGATCCGCGATGCGCGCCGAGAGGGACGTGCGCTGGCGTTCGGCGCGCTCGCGGGCGCTTTCGGCTTCGAGCACCGCTTCGAGCCGTTCGATGGCGCCCGCTTCGACGAGCGCGCGAGCCTCCGATTCCTTGTCTCCGGCCAGTGCGTGGAGCTCGGCCGCCAGCGACGGCTCGCCGACCGCCTCGAGCCGCGCCGCCTGCTCCGAGAGCTCGCTTCGCGGTGGCGCCGCGCCGCGTTCGGCAGCCTCGAGCAAGAGGCGAGCGCGGCGTCGCTCCACTTCGCGCGAAAGCTCTCCGCTAGCCAGGCCCGCCGCCTGACCCAAGAAGAGGCGCCGTCGTTCGAGGTCGAGCGCCGCGTCGGCGCGTACGAGCAGCACGCGCACGGCTTGTTCGGGGGCGTCGGCTTCGATCCAGAGCGCGGTGGCTTCCTCGAGATTGCCGCGCGCCTCTTCTCGCCTCGCGCGTTCGCGCGCGCCGGCGCGTCCGACGCCCATGAGCTCGAGGGCTCGGGAGAAGAGACCCATGCCCCGACATTCCCCGTCGCTTTCGCCGGAACCGCAAGCGCTTTCGTGGCCGCTCGGGAGCGCCGCGGGCGCGCGTCGACGCACGCGGCGGCCGACTCCGTCGAAAGCGGGTAGCGCGTGCGGCCCGGCGCGACAAAGCGCCGTAGATCTCCGGCTTTTGGCCGGCCTGTTCGCCTGGTAGACTCCCCTTTCCCTCCGACTCGAACACGGGAGACGAACGCGACATGAGCAACCATCGTCTGGGTGAGCTGCTGGTCCGGGAGAAGCTCATCAGCCTGCAGCAACTTCGCCGCGCCCAGGACGAGCAGAAGCGCTCCGGGCAGAACCTCGGGTACACGCTGCAGAAGCTCGGTTTCATCTCGGACGGCGAGATCACCAACTTCCTGAGCTCTCAGTACCGTCTCCCGGCCATCAACCTCGACGAGTACGAAATCGACTCCGAGATCATCAAGCTCGTGAACCGGGACGTGTGCGAAAAGCACAAGATCATCCCGGTCTCGCGTTCCGGGCAGTCGCTGATCGTGGCGATGGCCGACCCCACCAATCTCCACGCCATCGACGACATCAAGTTCCTGACGAACTACAACGTGGAGCCGGTGGTCGCGAGCGAAACAGCGGTCGCCGCCGCCATCGAGCGTTATTACAACGCCGGCCCTTCCTACGAAGAGCTGATGAGCGACTTCTCGCTCGACGAGACCGACATCGACTTCTCGGCAGAAGAAGAGGACGTCAACGCGCTCGAACTCGAGAAGCAGAGCGCCGACGCACCGGTCGTTCGCCTGGTGAACGTGCTGCTCCTGAACGCCATTCGCAAGGGCGCGAGCGACATCCACGTCGAGCCGTACGAAAAGCGCCTGCGCGTGCGCTACCGCATCGACGGCGTGTTGCACGAAGAGATGTCGCCTCCCATGCGCATGAAGAACGCGCTGGTGAGCCGCCTCAAGATCATGAGCCAGCTCGACATCGCCGAGCGCCGGTTGCCACAAGACGGCCGCATCAAGCTGAAGCTCGGCAAGGGCCGCGAGATGGATTTCCGCGTCTCGGTCCTTCCCACCATGTGGGGCGAGAAGGTCGTGCTCCGGCTCCTCGACAAGGGGAACCTGCAGCTCGACATGACCAAATTGGGGTTCGACACCGCTCCCCTCGACGACTTCCAATGGGCCATCAACCAACCCTGGGGGATGGTACTCGTGACGGGTCCCACGGGGTCGGGCAAGACGACCACGCTCTATTCGGCGCTGTCCGAGCTCAACAAGCCAGGTGTGAACATCAGCACCGCCGAAGATCCGGTCGAGTACAACCTGCACGGCATCAACCAGGTGCAGATGCACGACGAAATCGGCTTGAACTTCGCCATGAGCCTGCGCGCGTTCCTGCGTCAGGATCCGGACATCATCATGGTGGGCGAGATCCGCGACTTCGAAACCGCCGAGATCGCGGTCAAGGCGGCACTCACCGGTCACATGGTGCTGTCGACGCTGCACACCAACGACGCCCCGGCGACCATCAGCCGCCTGCTCAACATGGGCGTCGAGCCCTTCTTGATCACGGCGAGCGTGAATCTCGTGCTCGCACAACGCCTCGCGCGCAAGGTCTGCCTCGACTGCAAACACGAGGTCCCGACCGACCCCAAGACCCTCACCGACATGGGCGTGAGCGAAGAGCAGATGGCGCAGGGCGTCCGCGTGATGAAAGGTCGCGGCTGCAACACCTGCAACAACACCGGCTACAAGGGCCGCATCGCGCTCTACGAGGTCATGCGCTTCAGCGAGGACCTGAAGGAGATGGTGCTCCAAGGTGCCTCGACCGCCGAGCTCAAGACCGGCGCCATCAAGCGCGGCATGGCCACGCTGCGCGCCGCGGGGATCCGCAAAGTGATCGAAGGCATGACGACGCCGGAAGAAGTCCTGCGCGTAACCATGGCCGACTGAACCAGGAGCAATTCATGGCCATCGGAGACGAAGGCGTCAAAGTCAACCTGCACCAGCTTTTGCGCGCCATGATCGAGAAGGGCGCGAGCGACATGCACATCACGACGGGCTCGCCGCCGCTCTTGCGCATCGACGGCGCCATCGTCCCGCTCAAGCTGCCACCGCTCTCCCCGGTGGAGACCAAGCAGCTCTGCTACTCGGTGCTCACCGAAGACCAGAAGATCCAGTTCGAGAAGAACAAGGAGCTCGACCTGTCGTTCGGCGTGAAGAACCTGTCGCGCTTCCGCGCCAACATCTTCATGCAGCGCGGTGCGGTCTCGGGCGCGTTCCGCTCCATCCCGTTCAAGATCTTGAGCTTCGATGAACTGGGGTTGCCGCTGGTGGTGAGCGAGCTGGCGTCGAAGCCCCGCGGGCTCGTCTTGGTCACCGGTCCGACCGGAAGCGGCAAGAGCACGACGCTCGCTTCGATCCTCGACAAGATCAACAGCGAGACCCGCCAACACATCATCACCATCGAAGACCCGATCGAGTATCTCCACCCGCACAAGCGCTGCATCGTGAACCAGCGCGAAGTGGGTACGGACACGATGCGCTTCAAGGACGCGCTCAAGTACGTGCTCCGTCAGGATCCCGACGTCGTACTGATCGGTGAGATGCGTGACCTCGAGACCATCGAGGCCGCGCTGACCATCGCCGAGACCGGGCACTTGGTCTTCGCCACGCTGCACACGAACTCGGCAGTGCAGAGCATCAACCGCATCATCGACGTGTTCCCGCCACATCAGCAGTCGCAGGTGCGCGCGCAACTTTCGTTCGTGCTCGAGGGCGCTTTGTCCCAGCTGCTCCTGCCCCGCGCCAACGGTCCAGGGCGCGTTCTCGCCCTCGAGGTCCTGGTGCCGAATCCGGCCATTCGCAATCTGATCCGCGAGGACAAGGTCCACCAGATCTACTCGCAGATGCAGGTCGGCCAGTCGAAGCACGGCATGCAGACCATGAACCAGTCGCTGTTCTCGCTGTATCAACGGCGGCTGATCACGCTCGAAGAGTGCATGGGTCGATCGAGCGAGCCGGAAGAGCTGCGAATGATGCTGGAGGGTCGCACCCCGGTATCACCGGCTGCGATGGGCCCGGCGGGCCGCTGAGGGAGGGCGCGCGGCTTTCCCCGAGCGCGGGGCGGGCGCCAGCTTTTTGCGCCCGCAGCTAGGCAAAAACTGGTAGGAAGGCCCCCGTCGAATCGGAGGACCATGACCCAAACTCGGATGCTCGGGCGCTCCCTTGGTTTTGGCATCGGAGCCGCGGTGTTCGTGCTCGGCCGGGCTGCGCTCGCAGAGCCGTCGGTGCCTGAACCGCCCCCGCCCACCGAGCCTTGGTACGAAGCCGTGCAGCTGCGCGCGTTCGCCGACGCCTACGCGAACGTGAACTGGGGCTTCCCCAAGCCGAGCTCGTACTCGCCGCCGACGCGCCACTTCGACGGCGCGCAGGGACTGAACCTCTCTTGGGTCGGCCTCGACGCCGCCTACGCTCCCGAGCCCGTGGGCGGCGCAGTGTCGCTCCGCTTCGGCCCCTCTGCCGAACGCGAAGCGCGTTCCGACGCCGACGCGGGCTTGCAGAATCTGAAGCAGGCGTTCGTGGCGTGGCGTCCGGGTTCCGGCTCGGTCACGCTCGAGTTCGGGAAGTTCGACAGCTTCGTCGGCGCCGAAGTGGCCGAGAGTCAGGACAATCCCACCTACACGCGCGGCTTGCTCTGGACCTTCGCCCAACCGCACTTCCACACCGGCCTGCGCGCTAGTTTCGAGCTCCTGCCCGAGCTGACCTTGGCGGCGATGGTGGTGAACGGCTGGGACCGCTCCGTCGACAACAACGTCGGCAAGACGTTCGGCCTCGGCCTGCGGGTGAATCCGAGTGACGCGTTTTCCGCCAGCCTCGCCTACATCGGCGGGCCCGAGCAGACCGACACCACCGAGGTGTCGTGTGCGGCGGGCACGGCCTACGATCCCGCGCAAGGCACCTGCGCTCAGCAGGCGGGCGCGCCGGCCCAAACCCAAGTGGTCGACCGTGGCGGCGCCAACGACTTCGATGCGTTCCGTCACCTCATCGACCTGACCCTCAGCCTCGAGCCGACCGAAAGCCTCTCGCTGGTGTTGAATGCAGACTACGGCGTCGAAGGCGTGCGCCCCGTCGACACCAGCATCGAGGCCACCACGGTCACCCAGAAGTGGTACGGCGCCTCGCTCGTCGGGCGCATGCAGCTCAATGAGACTTGGGCGGTGGCGCTCCGCGGCGAGTACTTCAAGGACGCCGACGGGCGGGTCTTCGAATACCCGCTACCCGGTACCACCGCCGAAGAGGGCAAGGTGCTCGACGACGTCGAGCTCGCGAGCGGTACCCTGACGGTCGAAGCGCGTCCCACCGAGAACTTGATCCTCCGACTGGAGAACCGCGGCGACTTCGCCCTCGGGGCGTCCCCCGACAAGAACATCTTCCGCGAGAAGGTGCGGGACACCAGCGACAAGGCGTTCACGACGACCTTGGGCGTCGTGGTCACCACCAACTGACGGCAGCCACGGAATCGGGGGATGCCAGCGCGAACGTCCGCGACGCGAGTTCACCTGGTCGCGGCGGGCCTCGCCATGTCGACGGCCGCGCGGCCGCGACAGCGCGCAAACGGCGCCCCAGCTCAGTCACTGTGCGGCTCGACGCATCAGCCCTGTGCCTGGCCCGGTCGCATCGGTGGTCGCCGATGCGCGGCCGGCGATTGGGTCTCACTCCCAGGCGCGCAGCGTCTACTATTTCAGCTCTTCGGCGGCCTTGAGCACTTCGGGGTGCTTCTTCAGTTTCTTCTGGAGGGCGGCGACGTAGGCTTTGGCGCGCCGATCCTTGGTGACCGCCAACGCTCGCGCCGCGGTGACCCGGAGCAACAGCGGCGCTTCCTCCGGCGGCGGATCCAGCTGCGCCGCCTTGGCGCGGGCCTCCGGCGCGCGCCCGCCCTTCGCATCCACGTACATGCGGAGCCAGCCGCCGAGGGGCCCGAGCAGGCTCGGGTACTTCGAGATCAGATCGCGCGCGGGTCCCGCTTGGTTCTTCGCCATCAGCGCCCATACCCGCTCCACCAACACGCTGACGGTGGTGCTGCCCTGCTCGATGGCTACACCGCTGAACTTCTCGGCGTCGTCCATCTTGTCCTGGTAACGGGCGAGGCGCGACATCCGTAGGGCGTAGACCGCGCGATTGGCACCCTCTCCCCACTCTTTGGTGATTTTGTCGGCAAGCGCCAAATCGCCCTGGGCAAGCGCTGCGTCGACTGCCACGAGCTCGCCCCACGGCACCGAAGGCTGGGCCATGGCGGTGAGCTTGTCGGCAGCGGGGATGCCGACGCCGGTCACCACCGACGGCATGGTGGCGAACGAGACGTAGTCCGGGTGCTTCTGCGGGAGCTCCCCCATCGACTCGATGGCGCTGCCGAGCTCCGAGCCATCCAGGGTCTCGTAGGCGAGCACCGCGCGCACGACGGCGACCTCTGGAGTTTTCGGGTCGAGCTCTTCGATGGCCTTCTTGGCTTCGTCGAGGCGACCGCTCAAGAGCGCGACTCGAGAGGCGAGGACGCGCGCCTGGGGATAGAGCGCAGAGAACTGCAGCGCGCGCAGCGCCGCCTTGCGCGCGAGCTTCTCGTCTCCTGCTTTGATGGCCAAGAAGCCGAGCTCGGTGGCCATGGCCGGCGAATCGGAGAGGCTGATGGCGCTGTCGATGGCGCCCGTGGCCTTCTTCTCCAGCCCGCCGCTGATGGCCTGCATCGCTTCCACCACCGCGGGCACCGGCTGCAGCGGCATGATCAGCACCTTGCGGTCTTCTTCGCTCACGGTGGCGCTCTTCGGGAGCTCTTTGGGCCGGTCCGGATCCACCGCCCAAGCCAGCGCCTCCAGGGCGCGCGTGGCGGGGGTCTCTCCAGTCTTCTTCTTCAACTCCTCGATGACCGGCTTGCCCTTCGGCGGGCCGAGCTCGAGCAGCACGGCGCGCGCGAGCATGATATCCGCGACGATGAGCTTCGGATCGAGCGCACGCGCGGCTTCGTAGCGCTCGATGGCACGCGCGTCGCCCGCGCGCTCGAGCACGGCGCCTGCCGTGAGTTGGTAGTACGGGTCCTTCCCCGATTCCTTGTCGTACTTGGGCAGCGAGGCGGCTGCGCCGGCGAGGTCGCCTTCCACGAGATACGAGGCGAGCTTGCCGAAGACGACCTCCGCCTCGGGCACCTCCACCGAGCGCGCGCGATGCATGGCGGAGTCGATGCCGCGGGCTTCACTCGGGAGGATCAACGCGCCGAGCACGCGGTTTTGCAGCCAGAGCTTGGCGGCGCGGGGGCTTCGCGAGTCGAGCTCGAAGATGCGACTCAAGCGCTCGTCGCTGGTCTTCAGCTGCGCCATCTCGCCGCTGTGGAGCATGACCTCCACCTCGTCCGACAAGCGACGCGCGAGAGCTTGGCGATCCTTCTGGACCTTGCGCGCGTAGAAGAGGCCACCACCGCCCACGGCCAAGATCAGGACCGTGGCCACGATCAGCACCCACGAGCCGCGGGACTTCTGCGCCGCCGCCGCTTCCCACGCCGGCGGCGCGCCGCCACCCGGTTCGTAGATGCCGACGCGAGCGAGGCTCTCGAGCACGGCCTCCGGCGTCGGGTTCGCCGCGTCTTCGGGACGCACGGGCTCCGAGTCGTCCTCTTCGAGCGGCCCGCGTGGAATGGGCGCGAAGGGGGATTGCGGGACGTAGGCTTGTGGAGCAGGAGCGCCGTAGCCTTGCGGGGACGGGGCCGGCGGCGGCGGAGCACCGTAGGTCGGCGGCGGCGGGGCCGGTGGGGCCGGCGGCGGCGCGCCGTACGTTCCAGGGAAGCTCTGCGGAGCGGGTCCGCCGAAAGCCGGCAGTGGCGCCGGGCTTCCGAAATCTTGGTAGGCGCCTGGAGGCGGTGCAGCCGGCCCTTCGACATGCCGGCGAGTCGTGGTCGAGCCAGTGCCGCTCGGGAACATGTCCCGGGGGCCGCCGGGGGGCAGGTTCTGGTGAACCGTCGTCTCGTCGTCGTCGCTGATGCTGGGTGCGCGGGCGGCGGCAGGGATGGCGACCGGTGCGACGGGCGCTGGGGGCAGCGGCGGTGGAACCGAGCGCGGCCGCGCATTGGGCATCGGCGGGCGGGCGGCGAGCGGCGGAGCCTGGGCGGCGGAGCGACGTAGAGTGGGCGCTTCTTCTGCCCACGGCGACCGCGTCTGCGGAGGCATGGCGACCGGAGCCATGGGCGGCGGTTGCGGCGCGCGCGCCGGAAGCGTCCTGGCCACTTCCTGGGCAACGGCCTGGGGACCGACACGCTTCTGGAGCGCGACGTAGACGACGGAACGATCGTGCCAGAGCTTGGTGTCGGCGTCGGCTGCACCGAGCTGGGTCGCTCGTTGCAGCACCTTCTCGGCGCGTGCAGCGTCGCCTCGGCGCAGCAGGACTTCACCGAGGAAACGGAACGCTCGGCCGTCGCGAGGGTTGGCCTTGCCAGCATTGACGAGCGCGGCCTGGGCTTCGGCCAGAAGACCTGCGTCCAGGTACATCCGGCCGACCCCGAGCATCACCTCGCCATCGGCCGCATGCCACTGCTCGGCGCGAGCGCCGACCTCGCGCACGAGCTCTTCTCGCGGCGCCTCCCCGAGCTGGCGACAAAGCGTGAGAGTGGAGTCGGCGTCCGGATTGGACCGCCAAGCCTCCAGGAGCTGCTCGAAGGCGCCCATCGGGGTCGGAAGAATAGTCAGACGCGGCGGAAAGCTCTAAGAGTTTCGCGGCTACGCCAGAAATACTGACCCCTCGGCCCAGGGAGCCTCGGGTTTTTCGCGGTCACGGCACAAATCGCCGGCGCCCCCCTCCGCCCCCTTTCAGCCCCCCCGCCGAGTGTGCAGTATCAGGCGGGCCCGGGCCCCCGGAACAGCATGTGCGGAGTCTTCGGCATCTACGGCCACCCCGAGGCCGCCAACCTGACCTACCTCGGGCTGCACGCGTTGCAGCATCGGGGCCAAGAGAGCGCGGGCATCGTGACGAGCGACGCCGAGCAGCTCTCCCTGCACCGCGGCATGGGGCACGTCATAGACGTGTTCCCTCCGGAGCAAATCGCGCGACTCAGAGGCTCGGCCGCCATCGGGCACGTGCGTTACTCGACCGCCGGCGGCTCGTTCCTCAAGAACGCCCAACCCATCGCCGTGGACTATGCCCGTGGGTCGCTGGCGGTCGCACACAACGGCAACCTGACCAACGCCGAAGCGCTGAGGGAGAAGCTAGAGGAGCGAGGCTCCATCTTCCAGAGCGTCAGTGACACCGAGGTCATCGTCCATTTGATGGCCATCAGCCGAGCACGTCAGCTGGAGGAACGCATCGCCGACGCCCTCCGCCAGGTCGAGGGCGCCTATTCGCTGCTGTTCCTGACTGGCGATGCGATGGTCGCGGTGCGCGACCCGAAGGGCATCCGCCCGCTCTGCCTCGGCGTGCTCCCGGGGAACCCGGAGGCCCACGTGGTCGCGAGCGAGCTCACGAGCTTCGACCTGATCGGCGCGGAGTTCGTGCGCGACGTCGAACCGGGCGAAATGCTGATCGTCGACCGCCGCGGGCTACGGAGCAGTCGCCCGTTCGAGCCGAGCCCGCAACGTTCCTGCATCTTCGAATACGTGTACTTCGCGCGCCCCGATTCGCGCATCGATGGCGTCAGCGTGTACGAAGCCCGAAAGAACTTGGGCCGCGCTCTTGCCCGCGAGCGTCCGGTCGAAGGCGACGTCGTGATTCCGGTGCCGGATTCCGGGGTCCCCGCCACCATCGGCTACTCGGACGAGAGTCGGATCCCGTTCGAGATGGGCCTGGTCCGCAGCCACTACGTCGGCCGCACGTTCATCGAGCCGCAGCAGAGCATCCGGCATTTCGGCGTACGCCTGAAGCTCAACCCGATCAGCGACACGCTGCGAGGCAAACGCGTGATCGTGGTGGACGACAGCATCGTTCGCGGCACGACCAGCAGGAAGATCGTCAAGATGCTGCGCGACGCGGGTGCGCGAGAGGTGCACATGCGCATCTCCAGCCCGCCGACGGCTTGGCCTTGCTTCTACGGCATCGACACGCCGACGCGCGGCGAGCTGATCGCCGCCACCCACAGCGTCGACGAAATCAACCAGTACATCACCAGCGACAGCTTGGCGTACCTGTCCCTCGAGTCGATGCTCGGAGCGGTCACCTCGGCGGAGCCGCGAAGGGCCGCCAACGGAGGGGCGCCCCACAGCTTGCCCGTGGTTCCTTCTCGCCCCGACCAGCAGTCGTTCTGCCACGCCTGTTGGAGCGGCCAGTACCCCATCGAATTCACTCCGCACCCGCGGCAACGCCCCACGCGCCTGCTCGAGCGATGACCATGTTCCAAGCGCTCCCCGACCAGGTCTCGGTCTACGAGGTGTCCCCGCGCGACGGGCTGCAGAACGAGGCTGCGCCCATCCCGCTCGAAGCCAAGAAGCGCTTGGTCGAGGCGTTGCTCGCGTCCGGGATCCGGCGGCTCGAGCTCACGAGTTTCGTCTCGCCACGCTGGGTCCCCCAGCTGGCCGACGCCGACGAGCTCACCCGCGACGTGAAGGCGGGCCCAGGCGTCACCTTGAGCGCGCTCTGCCCCAACGCCAAAGGCTTCGAGCGAGCCAGGGCCGTGGGCCTCCCCGAGATCGCCGTCTTCATGTCGGCGAGCGAGACGCACAACAAGAAGAACACGAACAAGAGCGTGGAGGCTTCGCTCGACACCTTTTCGGAGGTCGTGCCTCCGGCGCTGGAGGCCGGGATGCGCGTCCGAGCGTACGTCTCGACCGTGTTCGGCTGCCCGTACGAAGGCGACGTGGCCATCGCGCAGTCGCTGGGCATCACGCGCCGGCTGCTCGACCTCGG
>Ga0268298_10002169_pt1 | contig 21844 bp, 20 predicted proteins | sample WWTPWeurt_MetaG_FD_194462 | JGI IMG/M metagenome (GOLD analysis project Ga0268298, IMG submission 194462) | Activated sludge microbial communities from WWTP in Nijmegen, Gelderland, Netherland - WWTP Weurt | ecosystem: Engineered > WWTP > Aerobic digester > Activated sludge | place... | reverse complement strand
TTCGCTCGTACTACCTCAATCGTGGTTATCTCGAATTCAATGTCGAGTCGACCCAGGTTTCGATTTCGCCGGAAAAGCAGGACATCTACATCACCATCAACATTTCCGAGGGCGAGAAGTACACCATCTCCTCGGTCAAGCTGGCCGGCCAGCTGCTGTTGCCGGAAGACGAACTGAAGCCGCTGGTGAAGGTCAAGCCCGGAGAGGTGTTTTCGCGCGAGAACATGACCGAGACCACCAAGGCGATCAGCGAGCGCCTGGGCAATGAAGGCTATGCCTTCGCCAACGTCAACGCGGCACCCGAACTGGACAAGGAAAAGCGCCAGGTGGCGTTTACCGTGTTCATCGATCCCGGACGCCGGGTCTATGTCCGCCGCATCAACATTACGGGCAACACCAAGACCCGCGACGAAGTGATTCGCCGCGAAATGCGCCAGTCGGAAGCCGGCTGGTACGACGGCGCGAAAATAAACAAGTCGCGCACACGAGTCGACCGCCTCGGCTATTTCGATGAGGTGACGGTGGAAACGCCGCCCGTTCCCGGGACGACGGACCAGGTCGACATGGATCTCAAGGTCAAGGAGAAGCCCACCGGAAACCTCGCATTGGGCGCGGGCTTTTCGAGCGCGGAAAAATTTACCCTTTCGAGTTCGATTTCGCAGCAAAACCTCTTCGGCAGTGGCAAGCACCTCAGCCTGCAGGTCAGCACCAGCAAGTCGAATCAGGTGTATTCGATTTCGCATACCGATCCCTATTTCACCGTCGACGGTGTCAGCCAGGGCTTCGACCTCTACTTTCGCAAAGTCGATACCGATTCGCTGGATACTGCCGCCTACCGTTCGGAATCGTATGGCGGCGGCCTGCGCTGGGGGGTTCCGGTCGGCGAGGACGATAGCGTCAGTGTCGGCCTGTCCTACGATCACACCGAGATCACCGATCTCGGCAGCAACGCTTCCGCGCAGTATTTGCGATACATAGCCGAATATGGCAAGACTTCGGACACATTCCTCGCAACGTTCGGCTGGCAGAAGGATGAGCGGGACAGCCTGATCATGCCCACCTCGGGAAGATTGCGCAAGTTCCTGGTAGAAGCTTCGCTACCAGGCAGCACGGTGTCCTATTACCGCACCAGCTATCAGCATCTGCAGTTCTTCCCGCTGATCGATCGCGGCAGGCTAACCCTGGCCTTGAACGGCGAAGTGGGCATCGGCAGAACCTACGGTGGTGACGAAGTGCTTCCCTTCTTCAAGAACTACTACGCCGGCGGCATAGGTTCCGTGCGCGGCTTCGAATCAGGCTCGCTGGGGCCTCGCGATCCGTTGAGCGGCGATCCGGTGGGCGGCGATACGCGTCTGGTCCTCAATGCCGAACTGATGTTCCCCGTGCCCGGCATGGGACTGGACAAATCCTTGCGCATGGGTCTTTTCTTCGATGCCGGCAATGTCTGGGGTCCGAACAAGATACGGGGCGTGGACTATGGCACCAGTTTCAGCCTGAGCGACCTGCGCTACAGCGCCGGGCTGTCGGTGGCGTGGAATTCGCCGATGGGTCCGCTCAAGTTCTCCTACGGCAATCCCTTCGATACGAATGATAAAGACGATATCCAACGTCTGCAGTTCCAGATGGGCTCGTCTTTCTGAGCCCTTACCGAGAGTGAGAGAGTCATGCTGAAGAAATCAATCCTTGCCGGTATCGCCCTGCTGTCCTTTTCCACCGTTGTGGTGGCGGATACCAAGATCGGCTTCGTCAACAGCCAGAAGATCCTGAACGAGGCCCCGCAGGCGGCGCGTGCAAAGAAGAAGATTGAAAAGGATTTCGAGACGCGCGACCAGGAACTGCAGCGCATCGCCAAGCAGCTGAAGTCGATGCAGGAAAATCTCGACAAAAACGCCGTGACCATGGCCGAAGGCGAGCGCCGTTCCAGGGAACGCGAGTTCAGCGATCTCAACCGCGAATTCCAGCGCAAGCAGCGCGAATTCCGCGAAGACCTGAGCCAGCGGCAGAACGAGGAAATGGCTGCAATCTTCGAGCGCGTCAACAAGCTCATCAAGCAGATTGCGGAAGCCGAGAAGTACGACATCATTTTCCAGGAGGCGGTCTACGCCAATCCGCGCATCGACATTACCGACAAGGTAATCAAGGCGCTGGGTGACGGCGGAAAGTAAGACCCTGTCGTGGAAGTCCGGCTCGGCGAGATCGTCGCCCGCTTCGGCGGGGAAATAGTCGGCGCTGGCGATACGGCGATCTCGCGCATCGCCACACTGGAAAATGCCGGTGCCGGCGACCTGGCCTTCCTCGCCAATCCCAAGTACCGGCATCAGCTGGCGACCACCCGCGCCGCCGCCGTGATCATGGCGCCGCCGGCGGTGGAGGGTGTGGCGGCCGCGATCCTGACGGCGCAGCCCTACCTCTATTACGCCCGCGTGGCGCAATGGCTGAATCCGCCGCCGGCGCCGGAGCCCGGCATCCATCCGACCGCGGTCGTCGAGGGCGAGGTGGCCGCGAGCGCAAGCATCGGGCCCAATGTCTGGATCGATTCGGGCGCCACGATCGGCCCAGGTGTGGTGATTGCAGCCAACTGCAGTATTGGTGCCGGAGTGTCAATCGGCGCCGACAGCCGCCTGGCCTCCAACGTGGCGATCTATCCGGGCAGTTACCTCGGCGCCCGCTGTCTGGTCCATTCCGGGGCGGTGATCGGCGCCGACGGCTTCGGCTTCGCCCGCGAAGACGATGGCCGCTGGGTCAAGATTCCCCAGGTGGGACGGGTGCTGATCGGCGACGATGTCGAGATTGGCGCCGGCACCACGATCGATCGCGGCGCGCTGGGCGACACCGTCATCGCCGACGGTGTCAAGCTCGACAACCAGATTCAGATTGCCCACAACGTCCGGATCGGCGCCCATACCGCCATGGCGGGCTGTGTCGGCATCGCCGGCAGCACGATGATTGGCGCCCGTTGTACGATAGGTGGCGCTGCGTCAATTATCGGCCACCTGCAGATCGCCGATGACGTCAATGTCGCGGCCGGCACGCTGGTGATGAAATCGATCCCGGCTGCGGGTACCTACAGCGGAGCGATACCCTTTCTTGAGCATGGTGACTGGCTGAGAAATTTTTCGCGGCTGCGTCACCTGGATGCGATGGCCGATAAAATTCGTGCCCTGGAGCAGCGGCTCGCCGCATTGGAGAAGAAATCATGAGCGAAACAGGGGCAAGCGGAGCCATCGATTCCCGCATGGACATCCATCAGATTCTCGAATACCTGCCGCACCGCTATCCGATCCTGCTGGTCGACCGCGTGCTCGAGGTGGTTCCCGGCGAGAGGATCACGGCGCTCAAGAACGTCAGCATGAACGAGCCCTTCTTTCCCGGCCACTACCCGCATCATCCGGTGATGCCGGGCGTGCTGGTGGTCGAGGCGATGGCGCAGACGGCGGCGATACTCTCCTTCAAGACCATGGGCGTCAAGCCCGACGGCGTGTCGGTGTACTACTTCGTCGGCATCGACAATGCGCGCTTCAAGAAGCCGGTCGGGCCCGGCGATCAATTGATCATCGATGTCCGTATCGAAACCACCAAACGTGGCATCTGGAAATATTCGGCGACGGCGAAGGTCGATGGCAAGGTCGCGGCGGAAGCCGACCTGATGTGCGCCATGCGCTCGACCTCGGCATGAGCATCCATCCGACCGCCATCGTCCATCCCGCCGCGCGGCTTGGTCGCGGCGTCGTGGTCGGACCGTATTCGGTGGTCGGCGAGCATGTCGAGATCGGCGACCATACCTCGATCGGTCCGCACGTGGTGATCGCCGGTCATACCCGGATCGGCTGCGACAACCGCATCTTCCAGTTCTGCTCGATCGGCGAGCAGCCGCAGGACAAGAAGTACGCCGGCGAACCGACCCGCCTCGAAATCGGCGATCGCAACACCATCCGCGAGTTCTGCACTTTCAACTGCGGTACGGCGCAGGATGCCGGCGTGACGCGACTCGGCGATGACAACTGGATCATGGCCTACGTCCATCTGGCACATGACTGCCAGGTCGGCAACAAGACCATATTCGCCAACAATACCCAGCTTGCGGGTCACGTCCATGTCGGCGACTGGGCCATCCTCGGCGGCTTCACCGGCGTGCATCAGTTCGTCCGCATCGGTGCGCACAGCTTCACGGCGGTGGGATGTGTCCTCCTGCAGGACCTGCCGCCCTTCGTCATGGCTGCCGGCAATCCCGCCGTGCCGCGTAGCATCAATGCCGAAGGCCTCAAGCGGCGCGGCTATTCGACCGATGCCGTGGCCGCGGTGAAACGCGCTTTCAAGACCCTGTACAAGAGTGGCCTCCGGCTCGAGGAAGCGCGTGCCGCGATCGAGGCCGAGCGGGCGGCAGTGCCCGAACTGGCGCCCCTCACGGATTTCCTCGCCGCGCCCGGACGCGGCATCATCCGCTGATGACGCGAATCGCGATGGTCGCGGGAGAGGCCTCCAGCGACCAGCTTGCCGCGCACCTGATCGGCGCGCTGCGCAAGCATCTGCCCGATGCGAAGTTCTACGGCATCGGCGGGCCGAAGATGCAGCGCGAGGGGTTCGAGTCGCTCTGGCCGGCGGAGATGCTGGCTGTACATGGTTATGCAGAAGCACTGCGGAATTACCGGGTCATAGCCCGCATGCGGCGACAATTGCTGCGCCACCTGCTGGCCGATCGGCCGGATGTCTTCATCGGAGTCGACGGCTACGATTTCAACCTCTCGCTGGAGCGCCGCCTCAAGCGCGCCGGAATCACCACCATCCATTACGTAAGCCCCTCGATCTGGGCCTGGCGCCGGCATCGGCTGCGGAACATCATCGGCTCGGTGAGCCACATCCTCGCGTTGTATCCCTTTGAACCGGAGCTTTACAAGGACACGGAGGTCAAATGCAGTTATGTCGGTCATCCCATGGCCGACGTGATTCCACTCGACATCGACCAGAACCAGGCGCGCGAAAAGCTCGGCGTCGCCCCTGGCCGGCCGGTGGTCGCGCTGTTGCCCGGCAGCCGGCAGTCCGAACTGCATTTCATGGCCGAGACCTTCATTGAAACGGCGAAGCTGCTGCTGGAACGCCAGCCGCAGCTGCAGTTTCTGGTGCCGCTGGTGTCGCGCGAGACGCGACTGCAGTTCGAGACGGCGCTGTGGAAACTCAAGGCCGACGAACTTCCCTTCACGCTGATGTTCGGTCACGCGACGGATGCCGTTGCCGCCAGCGATGCCGTGCTGGTCGCCAGCGGCACTGCCACACTGGAAACCGCCCTGGTCGGCCGGCCGATGGTGATTGCCTACAAAATATCTCCGTGGTCCTGGCGCCTGATGCGCCACATGGGTTACCTGCCCTGGATCGGCTTGCCCAACATTCTGGCGCGCCGCTTTGTCGTTCCCGAATTTCTGCAGGACGACGCGACCCCGGAGAACCTTGCCCAGGCGCTGGGCAACCTGCTGGGCGATGCTCAGGCCCGCGCCTCGATTCTCCGGGTCTTCGACAGCATTCATCGCCTGCTGCGGCAGGACAATGCGCAGAAGGCAGCCGATACGGTGCTGCCGTATTTGCAGAAGGCATGAAAGCGGCAATCCCCCCTAGCCCCCTTTCCGGGAAAGGGGGTGACGACGGTTCAGCCGCTGGCGCGGCTTCCATTTGTTTGGTTGATGTCCCCTTGGGACGGCCCGGCGGGGACATTCGTCTGGTTTGCGGCGTTGACGAAGCCGGCCGCGGCCCGCTCGCCGGGCCGGTGTATGCCGCCGCCGTGATCCTCGATCCGGCGCGGCCGATCGACGGCCTGGCCGATTCGAAGAAGCTGTCCGAACCCAGGCGCGAGCGACTGGCCCTTGAAATCCGTGACAGGGCGGCGGCCTTCGGCATTGCATTCGCATCAGTCGAGGAAATCGACCGCCTCAACATCCTGCAGGCGACGCTGCTGGCGATGCGTCGTGCGGTCGAAGCGCTTGCCGTGCAGCCGGACGAGGCGCTGATCGATGGCAACCGCTGTCCCGTACTGGCGATGCCGGCCCGTGCCATCGTGCGCGGCGATGCGACCGTGCCGGCCATTTCCGCCGCCTCGATCCTGGCCAAGACCGCGCGCGACGCCGAAATGCGGCGCATCCACGAGGTCTGTCCGCAGTACGCGCTGGATCGCCACAAGGGCTATGACACGGCCGCCCATCGCGCGGCGCTGCAGTTGTATGGACCGGCCAGTTTCCATCGCCGGAGCTTCGCCCCGGTCAGGGCCCTGCTCGAGGGTGGAGCATGAGCGGCATGCGTCAGATCGCCTCGCGCGATAACGCGCAGTTCAGGGCGCTGCGCGCCCTGGCCGCGGACCCGCGAGGCCACGGTCGCGCCATAGCCGATGGCATCCATCTGGTGGCAACCTGTCTTGCCCGCGGTGTCGCTGTCAGGCAGTTGCTGGTCAGCGAGAGCGGGCTAAAACATGCCGAGGTCGCCACGCTGCTGCACGACGCGGCGGGGCTGGACTGCCTGTGTCTGCGCGACAGCCTGTTTCGTGAACTGTCGGGTGTCGCCACGCCGACCGGCATCGCCGCCGTGATCGAAATTCCGCCGGTGCCAGCGGAATTATCGCCCGGCGATGCCTTGCTGCTGGAGGCGGTGCAGGATGCCGGAAATGTCGGCGCGATATTGCGTACCGCCGCCGCCGCAGGCGTGCGCAACATCCTGCTCGGACCGGGCTGCGCCGGAGCGTGGACCTCGCGCGTGCTGCGCGGAGGGCAGGGTGCGCATTTTTCGCTGGACATCCGCGAGCAGGTCGATTTGCCTGCGGCGCTGGCAGGCAGCAGCGCGACTCCGGTGGCGACGGTCGCGCATGATGGTATGAGTCTCTACGAAGTCGATCTCAGGGGACCGCTATTCTGGCTGGTGGGCAACGAGGGCGCGGGCCTGTCGGCGGAACTCGTCGCCGCGGCGAAAGTCCGCGCCACGATTCCGCTTGCCGCCGGAACGGAGTCCCTGAATGTGGCGGCAGCCACGGCGGTCTGCCTGTTCGAAGCGTGCCGCCAGCGCACACGCGAATCAGCTGGAATTGTGGCGCGGACATGAAAAAGGCCCGCACATGGCGGGCCCGCATCCGGTAGAAGCGCCTGGGCTCACTTTTTCTTGGCGGCCTTCTTGCCGGCAACGGCGGCCTTGAATGTGGCGCCTGCGGTGAATCGCGGCACGGTGGTGGCGGCGATCTTGAGTTCCTTGCCGGTCTGCGGGTTGCGGCCGACGCGCGCGGCGCGCTTGGAAGACTTGAAGCTGCCGAAGCCAACGAGGGTGACGGTGTCGCCCTTGGATACGGCCTTGACGATGGCACCCATCGCGGCGGAGAGCGCCTTCTCGGCGGCGGCCTTGCTGATGTCTGCTTCTTTGGCGGTGATTTCGATCAGTTCAGACTTGTTCATGTGTGTGACCTCATGGAAGTGATGGTGGTGGTAGCGGACTGAATTCTAGGTGAATGGTAACGCAGTGTGTCAATGATTTTCATGTCCCTGCCAACTTTTTTTGGAAAACCGGAAATATGACACAGGGAGGAACCCGGCAGGGAATTCATCCCGCGGCGGCCAGGACCGCACCCGGTGCCGCTCGAATTATCCTTCCGGCTGACGGAAGGCAAGGCGGCAAAGACGATAAAATCAACCTCGGCTGCGGTACGGTTCTGCATTTCACGGACCGGCCAGGGCGGCCGCATTGAAAGGGCTTGCAGGATATGGATCTTGAATGGTGGCACTGGATGGTTCTCGGCCTCGGTCTGGGCATGCTGGAACTCGTCGTCGCCTCTTTCTTCATCATCTGGTTCGGCCTTGGCGCGCTGCTGGTAGGTCTTGTCATGCTGGCGTTACCGGTCATGGCCTTCAGTTCTCAGATCCTGTTGTGGACGGCGGCATCGGTGGCCATGACCGTGTTCTGGTTCAAGTTCCTGCGCAAGGACGACGGCAAGACGCGTTCCGGCCAGGCCGACGAGGCGCTCGGCGAAGTCGGCGTCCTGGTCCGGGCGGTGGAACCGATGGGCATCGAATCGGCGCGCGGCGAGGTGCGTTTCCAGAAGCCGGTGATGGGCTCCGATGTCTGGCCCTGCCTGGCCGATGAGGCGATCGCCGCGGGGGAACGGGTCAGGGTGCTGGCGGTGGACGGCCAGATACTTAAAGTCGGCAAATACTGAAAGGGCGGGTCATGGGTGAGTTCAGCATCGTCGTCGTCGTTCTGCTGGTTTTTGTTGCCGTCACCATCGGCAAGGGCGTGCGCATCGTGCCGCAGGGCGAGGAATGGATCGTCGAGCGCCTGGGGAAATTCCACGCCACGCTGCGTCCGGGTCTCAACATCATCATTCCCTATCTGGATCAGGTGCGCTACAAGCTGACCACCAAGGACATCATCCTCGACGTCCAGGAGCAGGAAGTCATCACCAAGGACAACGCGGTGATCCTGACCAACGCGATCGCCTTCATCAAGGTCACCGACCCGATCAAGGCGGTCTACGGCGTAACGGATTTCTCCGAGGCGATCCGCAACATGATCATGACCACCCTGCGTTCGATCATCGGCGAGATGACGCTGGACGAAGCGCTGTCGAATCGTGACAAGATCAAGGCGCGCCTGCGCGAGGGCGTTGCCGACGAAGCCATCGACTGGGGCCTGACCGTCAAGTCGGTCGAGATCCAGGACATCAACCCCTCCGAATCGATGCAGAAGGCGATGGAGGCGCAGGCGTCCGCCGAGCGCGAGCGCAAGGCCATGGTGACCAAGGCCGAGGGCACCAAGCAGGCGACCATCCTCAATGCCGAAGCGCAGTTGCAGGCGGCGCGGCTATCCGCCGAAGCGCAGGTTACGCTGGCCGAGGCCTCGGCCGAGGCGATCCGGCGCGTAGCCGTGGCGATCGGTGCCGAGGATGCACCGATGCGCTACATGCTCGGCGAGAAATACATCCAGGCGATCGGCAACCTGGCGAAGTCGGACAACGCCAAGACTGTCTTGATTCCGGCCGACATCCAGGACACGCTGCGCGGCATCCTCGGCAGCCGCAAGTAAGCAGGCGTTCAGGGCATTCATGCGCTTGCTGGCGTTCGAGACCGCGACGCGGCGGCTGTCCGTCGCGCTCTGGCAGGATGGGGAACTGATCGAGCGCAGCGGAGAAATCGCCAACGGCGGCTCGGAGCGCGTCCTGCCATGGGCCCGCGAATTGCTGGCGGAAGCCGGCATCACCCAGGCGCAGCTCGACGGCATCGCCTTCGGCGCCGGCCCCGGCGGTTTTACCGGGCTGCGCCTGGCCTGCGGGGTGGCGCAGGGCCTGGCCTGGGGTCTCGATCTGCCGGTGCTGCCGGTGTCCAGCCTGGAAGCCCTGGCGCTGGCGTCCGGCGATAACGATGTCTGGACCTGCCTCGACGCACGGATGAATGAAGTGTATGCCGCCGCCTATCGGGTCGCCGGGGATTGCGTCACGCAACTCATGGGGCCGGTCTGCCTGCTGCCCGCCGTGGTGCCAGCGCCGACTTTTTCCGGCGGCTGGGGCGTGGGTGACGGCTTTGCCGCCTACGGCCCGTTGCTGTCTGCCCGCAAGCCTGACCTTGCCGGGCTTCGCGCCGACGTGTTTCCCACCGCCGCTGCCGTGCTGCGCCTTGCCGTGCCGGCGTTTGCCCGGGGCGAGGCGGTGCCGGCGGCACAGGCGCGGCCGATCTACGTGCGTGACAAGGTGGCCTTGACCACCGCCGAACGGATGGCACGCGGCGGAGTGAAATAGTGGTCCGTTACGAGGACATGACGGATGCGGACCTCGATGCGGTGGCTGCGGCGGAAGCCAGCATTTATGCGTTCCCCTGGACGCGAGGCAATTTCGCGGATTCACTGGCAGCCGGGCATGTCGCATGGCTGGCGCGCGAGGGTGGGTGCATGACCGGCTACGCGGTGATGATGCAGGTGCTCGACGAAGTTCACTTGCTCAACATCAGCGTGCTTCCGGAATTGCAGCGCGGAGGTCGCGGCGCGGCGCTGCTGGACCACCTTGTCACGTGGGCCCGGACACATGGGGCGACGCGCATGCTGCTCGAGGTTCGCCCCGGCAACATCCCCGGACAGGGATTTTACCGACGTCATGGCTTTGAGGAAATCGGGCGTCGCCGTGATTATTATCCGGCACATGAAGGCCGCGAGGATGCGATCGTGATGGCGAGTGAGCTATGAATCCCGAGCGCGAACGGATACTGCGTGAAATGGGCCTGGGGCCAGTCTGGAAGCTGCGCGTACCGCAGGCGGCGGTGCCGTGCGAACAGGTAGCCGCGGCGCCGGTGGTTACTTTGCCGACGGTCGCCCCCGATCAGCCTGCTGCCGGTACGATACCGGTTGCCGCGTCGGCCTGGGATGATCTGGCCAGGATGGTTGCGACATGCCGCCAGTGCGGGCTTTGCGAGGCGCGCAAACAGGCGGTGCTCGGTGTCGGCGACCGCAATGCCGACTGGCTGTTTGTCGGCGAGGGTCCCGGTGCGGAGGAGGATGCGCGCGGCGAACCCTTCGTCGGCCAGGCGGGGAAGCTGCTCGACAGCATGCTGGCGGCGATCCGTCTCCGGCGCGGCGAGAGCGTGTATATCGCCAATGCCGTCAAATGCCGGCCGCCCGAGAACCGCACCCCGACGCCGGAAGAGACCGCGACCTGCAGGCCCTATCTCGAACGCCAGATCGAATTGATCCGACCGAAGCTGATCGTCGCGCTCGGCCGTCCCGCGGCGCAAACCCTGCTGCAAACCGAGGTCAAGATTGGCGCGGCGCGCGGCCGGCTGCATCGCTACCGCGACATTCCGGTGGTCGTCACCTACCATCCGGCCTACCTCTTGCGCAACCTGCCCGACAAGGCCAGGGCGTGGGAAGACCTGTGCTTCATGCGGCAGACGATGAGGACCAGGAAAGACGTCTGAGGCCCGGCGCCCGGATCGCGTGGAAACCCGCCAGGTTATGATGCTCCTGATCAATGATGGGCGACGTCTTCCAGGTGCGCGACATCGTCGCGCTCACGCTGGTTGGCCTCGTGTTGGCGCTTGACCAGCCACATGGTGCCTGCGACGAATAGGCCGAAGAGGACGATGATCCAGTAGATCGAAAACTGGGCCCTGATCAGCACCGAGTAGACGGTTGTCATGATCAGGATCGACAGATTCTCGTTGAAGTTCTGTACCGCGATGGAATGCCCCGCGCCCATCAGGATGTGACCGCGGTGCTGCAGCAGTGCGTTCATCGGCACCACGAAGAACCCGGAGAGGATTCCCACCAGCACCAGCAGCGGCACTGTCAGCCACATGTCGCGGACGAAGATCATGGCGATGACCCCGATGCCCATGGCAATGCCGAGCGGGATCACGCGCACCGATTTGCGCAACGTGATCATCCTCGCCGCGAGCACGGCGCCGATGGCCACGCCGACCGCGACCACGCCCTGCAGCATGCTGGACTTGGAGAGGTCCAGCTGCAGGGCGGCCCGGGCCCATTCCAGCACGATGAATTGCAGCGTGGCTCCCGCGCCCCAGAACAGGGTGGTGACCGCAAGGGAAATCTGGCCGAGCTTGTCGCGCCACAGCAGCTTGAGGCAGTGGTTGAACTCGTGAAGCAGATACACGGGGTTCTTCTTCAGCGGCTTGTGGTCGACGCCGGTATCCGGGACGTAGAGATTGAACAGGGCGGCGATCAGGTAGAGCGCTCCGACGATGACCAGTGTCATTTCGGCTACCGTATCGATGCCGGTTTCGATCACCGGGAAATCCATCGACAGCAGGCCGTAGGCGATCTCCGGCTTGATCAGGGCGCCGCCCAGCACCACGCCGAGGATGATGGCGCCGACGGTGAGACCCTCGATCCAGCCGTTGGCGATCACCAGCAGGCGGTGCGGCAGATATTCGGTGAGGATACCGTACTTGGCCGGAGAATAGGCGGCGGCGCCGAGGCCGACCACGGCATAGGCCAGCAGGGGGTGCACATCGAAGAACATCATGCTGCAGCCCAGAATCTTGATGCCGTTACTGATGAACATCACGCGCCATTTCGGCATCGAGTCGGCGAAGGCGCCAACAAAGGCGGCGAGTGCGACGTAGGACACGGTGAAGAAGGTTTTCAGCAAGGGTTCATATTCCGCCGGCGCCCGCATGTCGCGCAGGATGGCGATGGCGGCAATCAGCAGGGCGTTGTCGGCCAGCGCGGAAAAAAACTGCGCCGCCATGATGATGTAAAAACCTTTGTTCATTCAGTCGCGACGCGGGCCGCTGTTTGAGCGGCAATGGGCTTGGGGGCCGGGAATTTGGCCGTGTTTTGGTGTGCGGTTTATATCACGAAAGGTCCACGGCATCGTTCATGCTGCGAAGCAGCATCGGCAATTTCGCAAGTAGCAGTCGCCTTCTCCACAAACTTCGAAACCATAACCCCAAGGGGATACCGGCCTCTTCGTAAATTCATGGCCCATAAATTGCGCTCATGGCGGGTGATTTGTGATTGAATACCCATGATATGGAAGTTCTAATATTCGGAGGTACGAGAAATGGCTGATCGCCGCTTGCAGGTTTTTCATGCGGTTGCCAAACAACTGTCGTTTACCAAGGCCGCAGACGTCCTTTTCATGACGCAGCCGGCGGTGACTTTTCAGATCAAGCAGCTCGAAGAGCACTTCAACACGCGGCTTTTCGATCGCGGCCACGGGCGCATTGCGCTGACCCCGGCCGGCGAGGTGGTGCTCGGCTACGCGGAAAGGATTCTCGGCCTGTCATCCGAACTGGATGTCCGCCTCTCGGAACTGACCGGCGAGATCGGCGGTTCGCTGATGGTCGGTGCCTCGACCACCATCGCCGAATTCATGCTGCCCGGCATCCTCGGCGAATTCAAGTCCAAATATCCCAACGTCCGCTCGCGCCTGATGGTGGGCAATTCCGAGTCGATCGAGCATCGGGTCATGGAACACACCATCGACATCGGCTTCATCGAATCGCTCTCGCACGAACCGACGCTGGAGTGCGAGGTATGCTGCGACGACGAACTGGTGGTGATCTGCCATCCGCGCTTTCCGCTGGCACGGCACAAGGAACTGACCCCGCAGAAGTTGCTGGAGCATGCCTTCGTTTCGCGCGAGCCGGGGTCCGGTACGCGCGAATTCACCGAAAACTACCTTCGCAGCGCCGGAGTTACACTGGACCAGATGAACGTGGTAATGGAACTGGGCAGCCCGATCGCGCTCAACGGTGTGGTCGAAACTGGTCTGGGCTTCGCCATTGCTTCGCGGGCTTCGGTGACCAAGGAACAGCGCCTGGGCGACATTGTGGCGATTCCGCTGAAGCCGCGCCTGATACGCACCCTGTCCATGGTCTATCCCAAGGAAAAATTCCGCTCACGGCTTGTCGCGACGTTCGTCGAATTCGCGGCCGTGCGGTTGCGCTCCCAGATGGCGGGGAAGAAGTCCTAGGCGACGTCCCCGCATGATCGCGAGCAGACCCTAGGTAGTTTCATGTCGCGACCGATACGCGCGCGGCTCGACTGGTCCGCGCTGCGCCACAACCACACTGTCGTCCGTCGCCATGCCGGCGCCGCCCGCGTCTGGAGCGTGGTCAAGGCCGATGCGTACGGGCATGGCCTGCTGCCGGCGGCGCAAGCCCTGGGCGAAGTCACCGACGGCTTTGCGCTGGTGGAACTCGAAGGCGCCATGGCCTTGCGTGATGCCGGCATCGCGCTGCCGATCCTGATGCTCGAAGGCCCCTATCAGGCCGACGACCTGCCCCTGTTCGCCGAACTCGAATTGACACCGGTGCTGCACACGATGTGGCAGGTCGATGCATTGATCGACTCCCGATTGCCGCAGCGTGCGCAGGTGTACCTGAAGCTCAACACGGGCATGAACCGTCTCGGCTTCGACCCGGCGGAATTCGGCACGGCTCTCGATCGTCTGGTGATGGCGGACTGCCTCGAAACAGTCACGCTGATGACGCATTTCGCCGATGCCGACGAAGCGCGCGGCATCGAATCACAGTTGCAGCGCTTCCGGGCCATGACCGGCGGCCGAGCACTGCCGGTGTCCCTGGCGAACTCGGCGGCGCTGTTGCGCTTTCCGGAAGCGATCGGCGACTGGGTGCGCCCGGGCATCATGCTCTATGGTTCGTCGCCATTCCCCGCCATGCACACCGCGGTCGAGCTGGGCTTGCTGCCGGTGATGACACTGGAAAGCGAATTGATCGCGGTGCGCGAACTGGCGCCCGGCGATGCCGTGGGCTACGGCAGCAGCTTTGTCGCCGAGCGTGCAATGCGCGTCGGAATTGTCGCCTGCGGTTATGCCGACGGCTATCCACGACATGCGCCGACCGGCACGCCGGTTCACATCGCCGGCCGGCGCACGCGCACGCTGGGACGCGTTTCGATGGACAAGATCTGCATAGATCTTTGCGACCTGCCGGAAAAAGTCGGCGTTGGCGAGACGGTGACCTTGTGGGGCGGTGCCGGCGAAATGTACCTGGCGGCGGACGACGTTGCCACTGCCGCCGGTACTGTCGCCTACGAACTGTTCTGCGCGCTTGCGGCACGCGTGCCCCTCATTGAAGGCGATTGATGGCCAAACCGAAGACGCAGTACAGCTGCACCGAATGCGGTGCTACTTCGCCCAAGTGGCAGGGGCAGTGTCCGGGCTGCGGACAATGGAACACCCTGGTCGAAGCCGTGGTCGAGACCATCCAGCCGGCAGGGCGCAACTTTGCCGCCCTGGGTGGCACCGGCGGACTGCAAAAGCTGGCCGAAATACATCCGCGCGAGGAGCCGCGGCAACCCACCGGCGTCGAGGAATTCGACCGCGTGCTGGGCGGTGGCCTGGTTGCCGGCGGCGTGGTGCTGATCGGTGGCGATCCGGGCATCGGCAAGTCGACACTGCTGCTGCAGGCCCTGGCGCGCCTGGCTCAGGCGGCGCAGAACGTGCTTTACATTTCCGGCGAGGAATCCGGCGAGCAGGTCGCGTTGCGCGCGCGGCGCCTGCAGCTCGATGTCGGCAGCATGCAGCTGCTGGCCGAGATCAACCTGGAAAAAATCCTCGCCACCCTGGTCAAGCTGCGCCCGGCCGTGGCGGTGATCGATTCAATCCAGACCGTGTGGTCGGATGCCATGCAGTCGGCGCCGGGCTCGGTGGCTCAGGTGCGCGAGTGCGCGGCGCAGCTGACGCGTTTCGCCAAGCAGAGCGGCACCTGCGTCATCCTCGTCGGCCACGTCACCAAGGAAGGCAGCCTTGCCGGCCCGCGCGTGCTGGAGCACATGGTCGATACCGTGCTGTATTTCGAGGGAGATACGCATTCCAGCTTCCGCCTGGTGCGCGCGGTGAAGAACCGCTTCGGCGCGGTCAATGAACTCGGCGTCTTCGCCATGACCGACAAAGGACTGCGCGGCGTCGCCAATCCATCCGCGTTGTTCCTTTCTCAGCACGCGCTGGATGTCGCCGGTTCCTGCGTGCTGTGCACCCAGGAAGGTACACGCCCCTTGCTGGTGGAGATCCAGGCGCTGGTCGACGCTTCGCAGGCGCCGAGCCCGCGCCGGCTGGCCGTCGGCCTCGAACAGAACCGGTTGGCGATGCTGCTGGCGATATTGCATCGTCATGCCGGAATCGTCTGCGGCGACCAGGACGTGTTCGTCAATGCCGTCGGCGGCGTCAGGATCGCCGAGCCGGCGGCCGATCTGGCGGTGCTGCTGGCAATCGTTTCCTCGCTGCGCAACAAGCCGCTGCCGGGCAAGCTGGTGGTATTCGGCGAAGTGGGACTGGCCGGTGAGATCCGTCCCGCGCCGCGCGGCCAGGAACGCCTGAAGGAGGCGGCCAAGCTGGGATTTACCCATGCCATCGTGCCCAAGGCCAATGCGCCGCGTGCGGCGATCAATGGCATCGAGGTGTTCGCGCTCGATCGAGTCGAGCAGGCGATCGAGCAGATGCGAAGCTGGTGAAAAGAAAACCATGGGCCACGGATGGCGGAGCAACAAAGTAAGAGGTGCTGGAACTTTTCCCTCTGCGCCTTCTCTACTGTTCATGGTTGATTGGTACTCATGATTTCTCTGCGGCTTGCGCTGCGCATGCTTGCGCGCGACTGGCGCGCCGGCGAACTCACCGTTCTGGGCATCGCCCTGATGCTGGCCGTGGCGGCGCTGACCAGCGTCGGCTTCCTCACCGATCGCGTCGAGCAGGCACTGCGCCTGCAATCCCATCAGTTGCTCGGCGGCGACTTGCTGCTGACCGCCGATCATCCGCTTCCTGAAAACTTCCGCCGGGAGGCGGCGGCCCGCGGCCTGCAGATGGCCGAGAGCGTCACTTTTCCGAGCATGGTGAGCCTGGGCGACGCCGCCCTGCTGGCAGAGATCAAGGCAGTATCGACAAGTTATCCCCTGCGCGGTACCTTGCGTACGGCAGCGGTGCTGAACGCCGCCGACGCTGCCACCACCCGCGTGCCGCGAGCCGGCGAAGCCTGGCCCGACGAACGCCTGGCGACTACCCTGGGCCTCACGTCCGGCACATCGCTGACGCTGGGCAGGATTGCGGTGGTCAGCGGTCCGGTCCTGACCATGGAGCCCGATCGCGGCATGAACGTGTTCGCGCTGGCGCCGCGACTGATGATCAACCTCGCCGACCTGCCGGCGACCGGCTTGATCCAGAACGGCAGCCGCGTCCGTTACCGGCTGCACTTTGCCGGAGAGACTTCCGATGTAAAGGCATTCGAGGAATGGGCCACGACGCAGCTCGAGCGCGGCGAAAGGATCGAAAGCCTGGACAACGCGCGGCCCGAGCTCCGCAACGTGACCGAGCGGGCGCAGCGCTTCCTGCGCCTCGCCGCGCTGTTGGCGGTAATCCTTGCCGCGGTGGCCGTGGCGCTGGCCGCCGAGCGCTACATGCGGCGGCACCTCGACGGTTGCGCGGTGATGCGCTGCATGGGCGCCTCGGGATCGCAACTGCTGCTGATCCACGGCGGCGAATTCCTGATCTTCGGCCTGGCGGCCACGCTGGCCGGTTGTGGCGTCGGCTATGTCGTGCAGCTCGGGCTGGAACAACTGCTGGCGAGCCTGATGCTGACCAAATTGCCGGCAGCTTCCCTGCTGCCCTGGCTGCACGGCCTGCTGGTCGGCCTGACACTGGTCATCGGCTTCGCCTTGCCGCCGCTGCTGCGCCTGAAGCGAGTGCCGACGATACGCGTGCTGCGTCGCGAGTGGATTGGCTCGGAGCCCGCCTCGGTCGGCGCCTACCTGCTGGGCGCCGTGGTTCTTGCCGCGCTGATGCTCTGGATGGCGGGGGAACTGCGCCTCGGCCTGATCGTGCTGGGCGGGTTCCTGATCGCGCTGGCCTTCTTTGCGCTGATGGCGCGCCTGCTGCTCTCCGCACTCGGCCGGCTGCGTCCGGCCGGGCGCGGCTACGGCTGGCGCCACGGCCTGGTCAACCTGCGGCGCCGACTGGCGGCGACGCTGGTGCAGGCGGTGGCGCTGGCGCTCGGCCTCACGGCGCTGCTGCTGCTCACCGTGGCGCGCGGCGACCTGCTCGAGAGCTGGATGAAGCGCGTGCCGGCCGACGCGCCGAATCGTTTTGCAATCAACATCCAGCCCGATCAGCGTGTCGCCATCGCCGACTTTTTCAAGGCGCGCGGCCTGCCGGCGCCGGAACTGGAACCGATGGTGCGCGGGCGCCTGGTGCAGGTCAATGACCGTGCCGTGACGCCCGAAAGCTACATCGACGACCGCGCGCAGCGTCTGGTCGATCGCGAATTCAACCTCTCGTGGTCGGCGCGGATTCCGGCGGGCAATACCGTCAGCGGCGGCCGCTGGCACGGCGCCGCCGAAGGCGCGGAGTTTTCGGTGGAACAGGGCCTGGCAGAAACCCTTGACTTGAAACTCGGTGATCGCATGACGTACGAGATCGCAGGCAAGCGCGTCGAGGCGACGATCACCAGCCTGCGCAAGCTCGACTGGGATTCGATGCGCGTCAATTTCTTCGTCATGTCGCCGCCGGCGGTGCTCAAGGATTATCCGGCCAGCTACATCACCAGCTTCCACTTGCCGGCCGACAAGGCCGGCGTGATCCCGGAACTGGTGCGCACTTTCCCCAACATCACGGTGATCGACGTCGTCGCGCTGGTCCGCCAACTGCACGCGACAATCGACCAGGTCGCGCGCGCCGTGCAACTTGTGTTCGGCTTCGCCGTGCTGGCCGGGCTGGCCGTACTGTATGCCGCGCTGCAGGCCAGCAGCGACGAGCGCCGCCATGAACTGGCGGTACTGCGCGCGCTTGGCGCCCGCAGCCGGCAGTTGTCCGGCGCGCTGCTGGCCGAGTTCGCCGCGCTGGGCGCCCTGGCTGGTCTGCTCGCCGGCATCGCCGCCAGCCTGATTGGCTGGGGCCTGGCACGCTTTGCCTTCCGCCTCGATTACCTGCCGCAGGTGGAACTGTGGTTCGTCGGCATGCTGGCAGGCGTGGTTCTGGTGGTTGTCGCCGGCTGGCTGGGAGCGGCTGCCATGCTGCGCCAGTCGGCGCTGCCGGCGCTGCGGGCGGCACAGTAGGGCCGAATGCAGACGCGGGACCGCCGCCAACGAGTGCTGGAGCCGACTATTCAGTCCGGCTTGCAGCCTTCCGCGCAGCAGCGTCCCGGCTGTCGACCGATTGCGATGCGTCGCCTGGCGTCGGCCAACATGCCGCGGTCGAGCAGGTTCTCGACCAGTTCGACGCGCTCGGCGATCGGATAGCGGCGGAAGATTTCCTTCTTCATCGCTTCGGGCGAACCGCCACCGTGCAGGCTGATCACCGAGTACCAGCCGCCCTGGTAGGAGGCGGTGAGGTCTTCGATGAAGCGGGCTACTGCGATGCGTTTCTCGTAGGGAATGTCCGAGCGGCCGGCCAGCACTTCGGAGAGGCGGCCCGCGGTCGCCGGATTGTGGTCCTCGTCCGGCCCCGGCAGGGTCACGATCAGCCCGCCCGAAACTTCATGGGCCAGGCGCTGCATGTCGTAGATCTGGGTCGCCATCAGCAGCTTGCCGATGTTGGCGAAAACCGTTTCCGGCATGCGGATGCCGTCGGCTTCGTGCGTTGCATAGACGGAAGCGGCGATACCGCAGGCGTAGAAGCCCTCGATGATCCGGATCAGGTCGGTCATCGCATCGCGCAGGCCGGGCGCATGTCTGGCGTCGAGACCGTTGGCTTCGGTCATCAGCGTGCCGGCGCCGATCAGCAGGTCGCCGAAGCCGGCGCGCGCGGCGATGCAGGTGTGGCGGTGATGCGTGGCGTAGGCATAGGTGAGCGCCGCGCTGTGTTGCCACTCGCCGGCGAGGAAGACCTGCTCATGGGGGACGAAGACGCGGTCGAGCAGGCAGACGGCAGTGCTCTGGCCGAAGCGGTTGGAGAACAGCGCCGCGGCTTCGCCCGGCCGTCCTGCCGGGCGCGCCACGATGGTCAGGCCCTCGGCATCGACCGGGACCGCGCAGCACACCGCGAAATCGGCGTCGGCTTCGGTCATCGCCCGGCCGGGCATCACCAGCAGCTCGTGCATGTAGGGCGCGCCGGTGACGATGGCCTTGGTGCCGGAAATCATGATACCGTCGGCGCGGCGCTCGACGATGCGCACGTAGGTATCCGGATTCGCCTGCGCATGCGGCCGACGTGAGCGGTCGCCCTTGGCGTCGGTCATGGCGATGCCGACGGCCAGGTCCTCGCGGCAGATACGTTCGTGCCATGCGCGGGCCCGCGCCAGATAGTCGCTGCCGTGTTCCGCGTCGATCGCCGCAGCGCCCTGCAGGATGCCGGCCATCGCGTCGCCGGCGAGGTAGCGCTGGGCGCAGCCGGTGTAGCGGCAGATCAGGCGCACCGCTTCGAGCTTCTGCAGCAGTTCGTCCTCGCTGCGCGGCACGTGCAGCATGCGGTTGTGTGAGCCGCCGGCCGTAACGTTGACCCGCATCAGGCTGGCTGTGTCGTCGCGCAGGGCAAAGTCGTAAGTGAGTCCGACGGCGTTGACGCCGGGCTGCAGGGCGGGATCGTCGGCCACCGAGGCGACGGCGCGACCGTCGACGAAGACCCTGGGTTTCAGGCGGCGCAGCGACTCGCGGTACTCGATGGCGGTCATCAGCATGGGCGGCTCCAGGCGTTCTCAAACAGGCGGCGAATGCCGCCGATGAGTGGAGATACTACCAAGCTATCCGGGCGCGCGGTCCGCATCTCGGCCGCTCGCATCAGCCGGATGTAAGCGGCCATTAAGCTGGCTCTGGCATGCTCCGACGCCGTGCGCCCGTCTTGCGGCTGGAAGCGGCCAAAACGCGCATACGCCCCTTTTCCTTGCCGACCCTGCGGAGACAAACATGAGCGCTGCCCTGATTCCTGCCACCCTGATTCCCGGAGACGGCATCGGTCCCGAAATCACCGCGGCGACCCTCGAGGTGCTTGACGCGCTCGGCGCACCGTTCCAATGGGAAACCCAGGTTGCGGGCCTGGCCGGTGTCACCGCCTGCGGCGATCCGCTGCCGCAGGCCTGCATCGACAGCATCCGCAAGAACCGCCTGGCGCTCAAGGGGCCGCTGGAAACCCCGTCCGGCGGTGGCTATCGTTCGTCCAACGTGCGCCTGCGTGAGGAATTCAAGCTCTATGCCAACCTGCGTCCGGCGAAGACCATCGTTCCCGGCGGCCGCTACGAGGACATCGACCTGGTGATGGTGCGGGAGAACAACGAAGGTCTTTACATGGGCTACGAGCACTACATCCCGATCGACGGCGATCCGCATGCAGTGGGCATGTCCACCGGCATCAACACGCGGCAGGGCTGCCGCCGCATCGTGCGCTTTGCCTTCGACTTTGCCGTCAGGCAGGGGCGCAAGAAGGTGACCGTGGTGCACAAAGCCAACATCATGAAGGCGCTGACCGGCATCTTCCTCGAAACCGCGCGCGAGATATACGCCGCCGAGTACAAGGACAAGATCGTCTTGGACGAGATCATCGTCGATGCGTGTGCCATGAAGCTGGTAATGAATCCCTGGCAGTTCGACGTGCTGGTCACCACCAACCTGTTCGGCGACATTCTGTCCGACCAGATGTCCGGCCTGGTCGGCGGACTGGGCATGACGCCGGGCGCCAACATCGGCGAGGACGCGGCGATTTTCGAAGCCGTGCATGGTTCGGCACCGGACATCGCGGGCAAGGGAATCGCCAATCCCACGGCGCTCTTGATGGCGGCCGGCATGATGCTGGACCATGTCAAGCGCAAGGATCTTGGCGACCGATTGCGCCAGACCATCGACGATGTGCTGAACAAAGACCAGGTGCGTACCGGCGACTTGGGTGGCAAGGCCGGCACCGATCAGTACGCGAAAGCGCTGGTGGCTCGCCTCAAGGGCTAGATCCTTGCCGGGCATGGCCCGACACTCCGCGTGGTCAAGGCCGTGATCCTGACTTGATGCATAATGGGTCATGAGCGCGCCGTCGATTCGTTCGTCAATGCTGGGTGGTCTTTCTCGGCCCTGGCTCCAGCCGTCGATATTGTTTGTGGTTGTGGCCTTTGCGATTTCGGTCTCGTTTGCGCTGAGCTGGCGGCAGACAGACGCCAACATGCACTCCGTCGCGCGCGAGCGCGGCGCCGCGCTGTTCCGGTTGCTGGAGTTGACGCGGAACTGGAACGCCCGGCATGGAGGCGTTTATGTGCCGGTAACGGATGTCACGCAACCCAACCCGTATCTCGAGCACGATCAGCGCGACTTGCTGACCCGGGACGGGGTCCAGCTAACGATGATCAACCCGGCCTACATGACCCGACAGATTGCCGGGATCGCGCGGCGGGCCGATGGCATTCAGTTGCATATCACCAGTCTTAAGCCGATTCGTCCTGACAACGCTCCG
>Ga0268298_10002167_pt1 | contig 21853 bp, 20 predicted proteins | sample WWTPWeurt_MetaG_FD_194462 | JGI IMG/M metagenome (GOLD analysis project Ga0268298, IMG submission 194462) | Activated sludge microbial communities from WWTP in Nijmegen, Gelderland, Netherland - WWTP Weurt | ecosystem: Engineered > WWTP > Aerobic digester > Activated sludge | place... | reverse complement strand
GCGTTAAAATGCTTTCCACATCCTCCCCAACATAACCTGCTTCTGTTAGTACTGTTGCATCAGCAATGCAAAAAGGCACATTCAGCATTTTTGCAATGGTTCTTGCCAATAATGTCTTTCCTGTTCCTGTTTCTCCAACTAATATCAAATTGCTTTTATCAATTTCAATCTCCTCTTTGTTATCTTTTGCAGCGTGTGCTATTCTCTTGAAATGATTGTATACCGCAACACTTAAAACTTTTTTTGCATCATCCTGCCCTATCACATATTCATCCAGCTTCTGCTTGATCACATTTGGCTTTAGGAGATTAAGGGATTGTTGGATGTGCTGCTTTTGTTCGCCGGAATTTTCTTCCTTAATTAATCCATAGGCCTGTGTTATGCAATTGTCACAAACATGGCCATTGATTCCTGCAATTAGGATCTTCACTTCCTTCTTGTCGCGATTACAAAGCGAACATCTTAAAACCGTTTCTTTAGCCATAATACAATTAATTATCGAAGATGTTCTTCATGTTGCTGAAATAATAATCTTTCCAGCCTTTTTTATAACGATCTCCCTGACCATCCGGAATGTTACTATGAGAAAGCGCCACCAAAGTGTGATCTTCTTTCTGAGTAAATACCAATTCTACGATTGAGTCATCATCATTCTTATCGAACTCAGTGGTTCTCCATTTCTGCACGATTTTTTTATACGGGAAGATCTCTACATTGCTGCCACTGATATATCCATCGTATACAGTAAACTCTCCACCTTCTTTTGCATTGATCTTAGCTTTGGCTCCACCTGTGAATTCAGCATGCATTTTATTATCCAGCCAGCCTTTGAATACCTCTTTCGCGTTGCAATTCAGTTTTACTGTGATCTTAAACTTTTCCATTTCAATTAAGCCTCCTTTGCTTTTATCACTTTCTTCGTTTTAATCATATTGATCGCGGTTTCAGCGATCTTTTCAGGGGAATAACCACACTCTTCATAAAGTTGCGACGGTTCTCCGTGTTCTACCCAGTTATCCGGAATTCCTAACCTTACTAGTTGAGAATGGTATTGATGATCGGCCATGAATTCTATTACTGCAGATCCCATTCCGCCCATGACACATCCATCTTCAACCGTGATCACTTTTTCATACTTAGCGAACACTTCATGAAGTAATTCTTCATCAAGTGGTTTAACAAAACGCAGATCGTAATGTGCGGCATTGATCTTCTCAGATTCTAAAATATTCAATGCCTTTGTCACCAGATTACCTGCTGTTCCTATCGATAAAATGGCGATCTCCTTACCATCTTTTATTTTTCTTCCTTTGCCGATCTCGATCTTTTTGAAAGGGGTTTTCCACTCCACCATCACACCATTTCCTCTCGGATAACGAATACTGATCGGTCCTTTCACTTCTTCCAACTGCGCGGTGTACATTAAATTCCTTAATTCCTCTTCATTCATTGGGGCACTCACCGTCATGTTGGGAATACAACGGAAATACGCGAGATCAAAAGAACCGTGATGCGTTGGTCCGTCTGCTCCTGCAATTCCTCCTCTGTCCAAACAAAAGATCACTTTCAAATTTTGCAATGCTACATCATGGATCACCTGATCATAGGCGCGTTGCATGAAAGAAGAATAAATATTGCAATAAGGAACCAGTCCTTGTGTAGCTAATCCTGCACTGAATGTTACCGCATGCTGTTCTGCAATTCCAACATCAATGGCTCTGTCCGGCATTACCTTCATCATGATATTCAAAGAGCAACCGGAAGGCATGGCAGGCGTGATCCCGAAGATCTTCGGATTCTTCTCTGCTAATTCCACCATTGTGTGCCCGAATACATCCTGGTATTTTGGAGGTTGTGGACTTTTAGGTACGACTTTAATTATTTCCCCTGTATCTTTATTGAACAATCCCGGCGAATGCCAAACTGTTTCATTTCCTTCTTCACTAAATTTATAACCTTTTCCTTTTTTAGTGAGTACATGTAATAGTTTTGGACCCGGTATATCTTTCAGATCAGCTAGTACGCGCGTCAAACGTTGCACGTCGTGTCCGTCTATCGGTCCAAAATACCTGAACTTAAGTGATTCAAATAAATTGGATTGTTTCAGTAATCCTGTCTTGATCGAATTTTCAACCTTACTTGCGATCTCTTGTGCATTCGGTCCGAACTTGCTTATTTTCCCAAGCAATTCCCAGATCTTATCCTTTGTTTTATTGTAAGTGTGTGAAGTAGTAATGTCAGTTAAATACTCTTTTAAAGCTCCAACATTCGGATCGATACTCATGCAGTTATCATTGAGGATCACCAAAAGATTGGCATTCTCAACACCGGCATGATTCAATCCTTCAAAAGCCAGACCGGCCGTCATAGACCCATCTCCTATCACTGCAATATGTTGTCTATCCTTCTTTCCGGCATATTTGCTCGCAACAGCCATTCCCAATGCAGCACTGATGGAAGTAGAAGAGTGCCCTACACCAAAGGTGTCGTATTCACTTTCACTTCTTTTCGGGAAGCCACTGATTCCTTTGTAAACACGATTGGTATGAAAAACATCTCTTCTGCCCGTAAGTATCTTATGACCATAAGCCTGATGTCCAACATCCCATACTAACTGGTCTTCGGGAGTATTAAAAATATAATGGAGGGCAACGGTCAATTCAACAACACCTAAAGAGGCGCCAAAATGACCACCTTTAACTGAAACAAGATCAATGATGTATTGTCTTAGTTCATTTGAAAGCTGAACAAGTTGGTCTTCCTTTAATTTTTTAAGGTCCTGTGGTGAGTTGATTTTGGCAAGAAGCTCGCCGGGTATAAAGCCCGAGCCTTTAACAATTTTCATTAGGACAAAGATAACAGATTTTCGCTGACATTCTAACGAAAAGTAGCCATTAAAATTGTTGACCGTAGTCTGATAAACGTCCTAAAAAAAGCGACGAAATTGCTGAATGATTGAATTTGGCAAAATTTAACGCTTAAACGTGGTGGTACTTTTCACCTTTAATGATGGTGAAGGCTCTGTATAACTGTTCTGTGAAGAACAAACGGATCATTTGATGAGAAAAGGTCATTTGAGAAAGAGCTATTTTCTCGTTTGCCCGTTCATAAACCGTTCTGTCAAAGCCAAAAGGTCCTCCAATGAGAAAGACAGCTCTTTTCAACGAAGCATTGTTCTTTTGGGTGATGTAAGCGGCAAAAGATTCTGAAGTGAACTCCCTTCCCTTCTCATCGAGGAGAATAACCAGATCTTCCTTATTAATTTCTTCGAGGATCTTCTTGGCTTCCTCCAACTTTTGCTCGGGAACAGATCTTTGCCTCACCGATTTTGGCATATTTATTGTTTTCACTTCGAATGATGTATAATTCTTTAGACGTTTTGAATAAATGGATATACCTGTCTCCAGGTAATCATCTTGAGTTTTGTCGATCTGCAGCAATACTATCTTCATGGTTTCTGTTCTTTTTAAAGGATTTTGGCAGGATGTCTTGTAATCCTCTCGCTATAAAAATGCGAAAAATTCATTAACTTTGTATGACCAGATGAAATTAAGTATTTATATGTTCTATTTGTTCTTCGGGCTGTTATTCTCAACAACCGATGTGAATGAAGATGTGATCGCTGCCCTCAAGTCGGGAAAGGCAAGTGAGCTGGTGAAATATTTTGACGACAGGGTCTCCATCAAGATCATCAATCAGGAAGATGTGTTAAGCAAAGCCCAGGCAGAGGCCAACCTGAATTTCTTTTTTGAAAAACACAGCGTAAAGAATTTTATTACAACCGGAAATAGCGCAAGCAGCAATAATAGCGCGCAATACATCAATGGAAGCATGGAAACATCTAACGGAAAATTCAAAGTTTCCATCCTTATCAAAAGAAATCTCGTTACTCAGCTCCGAATAGAAAATTACAATGAGTGATTTCGTAAAACTTCACGCCAAACACTTCGATCTGAAAAAATTCATTTCCAATGCCTTTAAGGAGGATATTGGAGACGGTGATCATACAGTCCTTTCCACAATTCCACTTTCACACAAGGGAAAAATGGAACTGAAGATCAAAGAAGACGGGATCCTAGCCGGAGTAAAAGCTGCACAACTTATCTTTAAGGAGGCAGACAATAAAATCAAATTCAAAGCCGTGATCAAAGATGGAGAAAAAGTAAAGAAAGGGCAGGTCGCATTCACTGTTGAAGGAAACACGCGTAAATTATTAAGTACCGAAAGATTAGTACTGAATGTAATGCAAAGGATGAGTGGTATTGCCACAAAAACAAATTATCTGCAATCCTTATGTTCTGGAACTCACACGAAAGTAATTGATACCCGTAAAACCACACCGGGATTTCGTTTCTTTGAGAAGTGGGCAGTTGTTCTTGGAGGCGGGGCCAATCATCGCTACGGATTATTTGATATGATCTTAATTAAAGATAATCATATTGATTTTTGTGGAGGAATTGAAAAAGCGATCGATGCAGCTAATTCTTACTTGAAAAAAAAGAAGAAAAAACTTAGAATAGAAGTTGAAACCAGAAGTATTGATGATGTAAAAAAGGTACTTGTGCACGGCGGTGTTCATCGCATCATGCTGGATAATTTTTCTGTTTCTGAAACTGCACGTGCCGTGGCTTATATTAACGGAAAATATGAAGTAGAATCATCAGGAGGTATTACTGAGCTTAATATTGCAGATTACGCAAAATGTGGGGTGGATTTTATTTCTGTTGGTGCTTTAACGCATCATGTAAAAAGCCTGGATCTAAGTTTGAAAACGGTGGGGAAATGATAAATGTTGAATGGGATTACCTTCGCCCTCATTCACTACTTAAAATTTATAATTTCTAATTCCCAACAACCTCTTCCTTAAACGGATTTCGAGGTGTCCACTCACCCGGCTTCAAGAATGAAATAAGAGGTTTCATCAGCATTCTTGAGATGGTATTCTGAGGTTTGGCGTAACAATAAAGTTCTTCTGCAACAGCTCCCACAGTAGTTTTGATCTCCGCTGCTGTTCTTCCCAAATTGATAAGACTGGATCTATTTTGTATCCCAATTTTGATATTCTCGTAAAGAATGTTCTGATAAAGTTCATACTCCTTGTTCATTTCATAGTTGAATCCAATGTAATGTGCCTCCATTTGGGAATCACTTAAAAGAAAATAGCTGGTAAATGCGATTATTTCTTCTCCCTTAAAAAAACCAGTGATCTTGAATTGATCAGGAAAAAACTTCTTTACTTGCAAAAAATAATCTTCGGGTAATTTCAATAATTTGAACTTGGCTTTTTCAAACACCTCTGAATACAGGTGATAAAGCAAGCTTGAATATTTCTCTGTTTCTTTCAGGTCCAATTCTCTTTTCTCCAGCGAAATTCCAGCTTTCAATATCGATTTGGCCCTGTTTCTGTATTTTTTGGAGAACAAGGCAATGTAATCTTCCAATGATTGAAGTCCGGGTTCCAATTCAACGACCATGTTCGGCTCTACACTGAAACATTGATATTTCTGTTCAATTGTGAGCTGATGTTCGCTTAACTTTTCCTTAAAATCCTTTATCAGCACAGAGGAAATGGTACCTCGCAATTTCTCTTCTTTCGAAATGATATCTGTTACACACAATAACAATTCCGTCTGCATCTTCTTTTCGATCTTTTCTGTGAATTGAAAACCATGTTGCCCGCTGATCAGGTTATTGCCACACGTAAATAATCGAAGCACGGTTTCATCCTTATTGCTAGAAACATAATTTTCAAGGAGTTTAACATGTCCTGAAATAGCCTTTGCCTGTTCACCAATGAGAAGATCCCCAAAAACACCGGCTTTAAAATCCACCACCTGAAAATAAAATACAGCGCAAGGAACCTTTTTCTTGTACACGATCAGGTAACGTGGCTTAAGAGAACTGTTCCCGCACTTCTCAATCAGCTGCAAATAGGAAAGCTCGAGAAAGATATTCTTACCATTTACAACCTGATTCCATTCCACTTCAGGAACACTCTGCGCTTTTTCAAAAAGTGTGAAGGAACAATCCTTATCCAATTTACGGAAAGGTTCAAATCGCTTTTTGGAAGATACCGGTTTACAGAATAAGAACATCATTTAAAAGTACCACTTATATGATTAGCTGCCTTATAAATAAATACTAAAAAACCTTAAAGAGCTCATTTTAGTTTATAGCTATTTTGAGTATATTTAAATCTTCATTATGAGCATGTATACGTTTAGCAATAGTCCTGCCATTGACCAGGTTGGAATTGAAGAAAGGGTTGCCCGATTCAATACAAGAAGCATTAAAAAGAATAGTAAACTTCAAGGACTGAAACTGGCGTTGAACATGATCGACCTCACCACGCTTGAAGGAAAAGATACGGAAGGAAAAGTGAAGCAAATGTGCTTAAAGGCTTTGCACTTATGTGATCATATCCCCGATCTACCTACAGTAGCAGCTGTTTGTGTTTACCCGACTCATGTAAGAACAGCAAAAAGTGTTTTAAAGAATTCGAAAGTGAAAGTTGCTTCTGTTGCAACGGCCTTCCCCAGTGGAAACTCAACCTCAGAAATAAAAATAACTGATACAAAATTTGCTGTTGAAGAAGGGGCTGATGAGGTAGATATGGTCATCAGTCGCGGTGCGTTCTTGAGTGGAAATTACAACTTCGTGTTCGATGAGATAGCAGCGATCAAAGAAGCCTGTGGAAAAGCCCGACTGAAAGTAATTTTGGAAACAGGAGAATTAAGCACATTGGATAATGTGAGAAAGGCAAGTGATATTGCTATTCATGCCGGAGCTGATTTCATCAAGACATCAACCGGAAAAATACAACCTGCTGCAACAATGCCCGTCACTTTAGTTATGCTGGAAGCGATCAAAGATCATTATCTGAAAACAGGACAAATGGTTGGAATGAAACCGGCGGGAGGAATTTCAACGGCCAAAGGAGCCTTACAGTATTTAGTGATGCTCTATGAAACATTAGGACCTAAATGGATGAGTAATGAGTGGTTTCGATTTGGTGCCAGTTCATTGGCCAATGACATCTTGTTGCAATTGGGCAAAGAACAAAAAGGAGTATATTATAGTAAGGATTATATATCGATTGATTGAAAATGATTGCCACAGATTACACTGATTTCAAATGAATAACAACTATAATATAGAAAATGATTCTTCTTTAACGAGTATTGTCGCTGAAATTGAACTGGAAAATTATAATGACTTAAGTTATAAAATTATTGGGGCTTGTATGGAAGTTTACAATACCATGGGAAGAGGTTTTCTAGAGGCGGTATATAAGGATTGTCTTTGCGTTGAATTAGAAAAACGTAAAATTGAGTTCAAAAAGGAAAAAAAATTTGAAATTTACTACAAAAGTGTAAAAATACCACGTGCTTACTTTGCAGACTTTATCATTGAAGATAAGATCATACTTGAAATAAAAGCACAAAGTGGTATCATTGAAGAAAACTTGAAACAAACTATAAACTATCTCGCTGTTTCTAAATGTAAAATAGGATTGATCGTTAATTTTGGTGAAAGTTCCCTAAAGTATAAACGAATAATTCTTTAAATTAATCTGTGAAATCTGTGGCAATATGAATAAAGAAAGTTTTAATTGGGAATATGCGCCTGCTCCAGAGGCAAAGGATCATGCCAAAATAAAAAAGCAATATGACCTTTTTATCAATGGACAATGGGTAAAACCATCCGGAAAGAAGTATTTTGACACCATCAATCCTGCCAATGAAGAAAAGTTAAGTGAGGTAGCCGAAGCAAACGAAAAGGATGTGAATCTGGCTGTGAACTCTGCTCGCAATGCCTACAATAAAGTGTGGAAGAAAATGCCTGCGGCAGAACGCGCTAAATATATTTTCAGAATAGCCCGCATGATCCAGGAACGCTCTCGCGAATTAGCCGTTATAGAAAGTATGGACGGAGGTAAACCCATTCGTGAAAGCCGTGATTTTGATATTCCTCTTGCCGCGAATCATTTTTTCTATTATGCCGGATGGGCAGATAAACTAGAATATGCGTTCCCGGGCAAAAAACCGAACAGTTTGGGTGTAGCAGCACAAATTGTTCCCTGGAATTTTCCTTTGCTAATGGCTGCTTGGAAAATAGCACCGGCACTCGCAACAGGAAATACCGTAGTTCTGAAGCCTGCGGAAACTACTCCGCTAACCGCTCTTAAACTGGCAGAGATCATTCAGGAAAGTGGATTGCCTGATGGCGTGGTGAATATCATTACCGGATTTGGTAATACAGGAGCAGCCATGGTGAATCATCCGGATGTAAATAAAATTGCTTTTACAGGCAGCACCGATGTTGGAAAAATAATTCAAAAAGCTGTTGCCGGAAGTAATAAAAAAGTAACACTCGAATTAGGCGGAAAAGCAGCCAACATTGTTTTCGATGATGCACCTATCAATCAGGCAGTAGAAGGGATTGTCAATGGTATTTTCTTTAATCAGGGACATGTTTGTTGTGCAGGCTCACGTTTGTTTGTACAGGAAAATGTGGCAGAAGAAGTGATCTCCAAACTAAAGTCCAGAATGGAAACGCTTATTGTTGGTGATCCTTTGGATAAGAATACCGACATAGGGGCCATTAACAGTAAAGAGCAGTTAGAAAAAATAAAAAGTTATTTAACGATAGGACAAGAAGAGGGGCTGGAACTTTATCAATCCTCCTGTTTAATTCCCGGTAAAGGTTATTTCTGCAAGCCAAGTTTATTCATTGGCGCTGCTCAAAGCAATCGCGTAGTACAGGAAGAGATCTTTGGTCCGGTATTAACGATACAAACATTCCGTACCATTGAAGAAGTGATCGAAAAAGCAAATAATATTCCCTATGGATTAAGCGCTGGTGTCTGGACCGACAAAGGCTCAAAGATCTTCAATCTCACATCTCAATTAAGAGCAGGTGTGGTATGGGCAAACACCTATAATAAATTCGATCCAACTTCACCATTTGGTGGATACAAAGAAAGTGGATTTGGAAGAGAAGGTGGTTTACACGGACTTGCACCCTACTTGAGTTTTTAAACGGCGAAACGTTTAATGCAAATTTTGCAAAGATTCAATCCGTCAAAACCTACAAACATCATTGGGCTCACGATCATTGTGGTTGTGTGGGTCAATTTCAACATGGTACGATGGCAGAAAAAAGATGTGATCGATCATGATGTTGCGTTTTATTATAGTTATTTACCTTCCGTCTTCTACCATCACGATATTTCTCAGCAATTTTTAAATCAGCCGGAAAACAATCACCTTATTGCTCTGTTCGAGTATCCACCCAAAGCACCCAATGGAAATTATGTTTTTAAATCCACCATGGGGATGAGCATAACTTATTTACCTTTTTTCATTGCAGCACATTATTATGCGAAAATAATTGGCGAACCACTTGATGGCTATTCTGAACCTTATCAATTCGCCATTCAATTCTCTTCGCTTGTCTATTTTGTTCTGGGTTTATTCTTCTTGATTCGCGTACTACGATCGTATTTCCCTGACTCTATTGTTAGTCTCAGTTTGTTGATCCTTGTCTTTGGAACCAACGCACTCTATTATTTGATCTTTGGCGCGGGCATGTCTCATGCAGTGGATTTCTTCCTTGTTTCTATCTTTCTTTATTACAGTATTCAATGGCACAAACAAGGAACTTTAAAGAACAGTTTATCCATTGGAATAATTGGTGGACTATTGACATTGATAAGACCGATCAATATTTTGATCTTTCTTCTTTTCCTATTGTATGATATTAAAAACATAAGTGATTTTAAATCAAAAATCAAATTGTTTCTTAATTCTAAATTCTCTATTACCCTTATTCTTTTATCTGCTTTTCTCATTGTATTGCCTCAATTGCTCTATTGGAAATATCAAACAGGGTCTTACTTTTTTAATTCCTATGTAGGTGAACATTTCTTTTTTAACAGACCTCAGATCATCAATGGACTTTTCAGTTTCAGAAAAGGCTGGCTCATTTATACCCCGATCATGATCTTTGCTTTGATTGGGTTTTATCATTTGAGAAAGTTGCATCGCGAATTTTTCTCTTCAAGCATATTCCTTTTTCTGATTTACATTTATGTCGCTTTTTCCTGGTGGTGCTGGTGGTATGGTGGTTCTTATGGACAAAGATCTTTGATCGATATTTATCCGGTTTTAGCCCTTCCGCTCGCTTCTTTTCTGCTTACAATTCAACAATGTGGCGCTATAAAGAAAAAAATAATTTATTCCATCATTTCCTTGCTGATCATCTTAAACATCCATCAAACCTTTCAGGCGCATTGGAACAACATACACTATGATAGTATGACCAAGGCTGCCTATTTCGACACATTCTTTCGCTTTTCAAAGAATCCGGAAGCTGAAAAGTACCTGAAACACCCGGATATTGATAAAGCTAAGGCCGGACTAGATGAATATTGAAAGGTTATCAATTCATCTATTTTGAATCTCTTCATTCTATAAACAGATTAATACCAATGTTAAATGATCTCAAAAGTGACAGAACATTGCCATGAATTTCTATTTTTGAATAAACAAATCCGGTATGGAAAATGATCTGGAAAGAAGAGGATTTCTTGCACGAATGTCAATGATCCTCACATCAGCACTGGCAGCGCCTTTCACAGGTGTTGCAAGATCTTATCATGAATCAATAGAAAAAACAATTATGAGCAGCAATCCGATCATTAAGATAAAAGAAATGGGTTTTCAGTGGGAAACGCAGGATCCTTTTCTGTTTTGTGTACATCACGAAGATAAATTCCCTAAAGGAAATGATGTGATGGGTCCTGATGCCTCTTATTTGAGTGGAAGACATATGGGTGATGATTTCATTATCAAATCCGGATTCAGAATGTATCATGGTAAAACTGTTCCCGGCTTTCCCGGACATCCACACAGAGGTTTTGAAACGATCACGGTTGTAAGAGAAGGTATCGTCGATCATGCCGACAGCATGGGAGCCGCAGGACGATATGGCGACGGAGATGTACAGTGGATGACTGCAGGAAAAGGAGTTCAGCATTCAGAAATGTTTCCGCTCATTCACGCTGATAAAGAAAATCCAATGGAACTTTTTCAGATCTGGTTGAATCTTCCGAAAAAAAATAAAATGGTTTCTCCTCATTTTAAAATGATGTGGAAGGAAAGCATTCCGGTCGTAGAACAAACAGATAAGAATGGATATAAAAGCAAAATTGAAGTCATTGCCGGAAGTTTGCAAGGCAAAAAAGCTTCCACTCCTCCACCTGATTCCTGGGCAAATGATGTAAATAATGAAGTTGCTGTGTGGAATATTAAAATGGAAAAAGGAGCGACTTGTACAATTCCGAAAGCTTCAATGGGAGTAAATCGCACCTTGTACTTTTACGAGGGGGATCATCTTCTAATTAATGGTGAAAAGATCACGAAATATCATTGTGTTGAACTAAGACCTGAATTTGACCTGTTGCTAAATAGTGGGGATCATGAAATCAGCATCCTTATTCTACAAGGCAAACCTATTGGAGAACCTGTAATTCAATACGGTCCCTTTGTGATGAATACCAAAGAGGAGATCAATCAGGCATTTGAAGATTATCACAAGACTCAATTTGGCGGTTGGCCATGGCCAAAATACGATCAGGTACACGGCCGAAATAAAAAACGTTTTGCCAAACATGCGGATGGCAAAGAAGAAACAAAAGACAGTTGATCACTCTAAATCCTTATCCTTCTTTTTTCCTTTTTTATGTGCCAGAAGATTGTATTCAATTCCTAGCATCAAAGAAGACACCAGGGATCCTGAATCCATCACTTTCTTCTTATATGGTTCCGTGAAAGTTGCTACATAATAGGGGGAATTCAAAGAAGAATTCAAAGCCTGAATGAAAGTGATATTTAACCTGTAGCGATAATGCCCCGACTCAGTTTTTCTCAGTGGAATAGAATATCCTCCCACCAATTTAACCTGGATCGGATTTTGATCTATCCCCTTGTATACATCCACTCCACTGAATGAATACACGCCTGAATTAATGCCTCTGTAAATAACAACAGGATAAACATCGCACATCAATGAGGCTTCAAATCCCAGTCGTATCGAAGAGGAAGAAGTGGCTTTAAAAAGCATTTGAAGGTCAAGATCCAAACTCCTTGTCTTCAAGTTAACATAAATAAACTCATCGGTCTTGGTCAATTGATCCATGTGCGTATAATGGATCCCGGGATTAAATTGAATTCTTGCTTTTTTGTCAATTTGCAAAAGTGTTTTCAATCCCACATCAAAATGTGAACCAAAGCGATGCTGTGAAATTCCATCAAAAAACAAGCGATTCATGCCTGCATTCATCACGACATTGAATTCCGCTTTCTGAGCATTAAAAAAGAATGGGAACAAAACAAACAGGTATTGCCACATACTTCTTTATAACGTTATTAATAATAATTTATTATTTAATATTTACCATCACATTCAATATTGGTAAATTTGTGTATGAAGGGATTTTTTTTGCTAATCGCCATTTTCGCGTTGAATTGCTCTTTGCTCTTCTCCCAAAAGCAGAATCCTCCTACTTCTTCTGTTAAAAATGCTACACCAAAAAAGAAAAGTACCGCTCCGGAATTAAATGATTTCGTCTGTTCACTTCATGAGGAAAGCATCAACAAAGTGCTAATTGCTATTGGTGATATTAAAGGAAGTAGTTATTATGAGGTCATGTTTATTTCGGGTAAATACGATTGGACAATAAAAGATGCAAAGATCAATATCCGTCCGGATAGCAGTAGTTTCACCTGCGATGCCTTGGTCAATGTTGGTCCTTTTGATTATAAGACCCAAGTAGTTGGTGATGTAAAGATCACTTACAATAACGATTCCAATATCATTTCCATTCGAATCAGTCGTGCCATTTTCGAACTTTACACCATGGTTCTCGGTAAAAAAATTCATATCAAGGACATACATCTGGAAGATCATTTTAAAGACCCCTTTCAGTTTGAAGGACCGAAGACCATTGCCACAGAAATGGAATTCACAATGCCGGACAGCACTAAAAAGAAGATCTATTTGGTACCTACCGACTGCAAAATGCAGTTAAAATTCAAGGAGATCTGCACTTCCTGCGAAATTGCTGCGGCTGAAGTAAGGTCGCCCAGCCCTGTTAAAACTATATCCCCCATTGAAAGCACAAAAGCTTCTACTTTACAACCTGCACAAACAGGGAAAAAATAGTAACTTTACCTGTCATGTTTAAACTGTTCGGGCTTTTCTGGAAATACAATCTACCTCGATGGTCCATTCTCATCATTGACACGTTCATTTGCGCATTTGCCTTAAGCCTTTCGTTTTTTATCCGTTTCTATTTTGAAAAAGATGCCATGTCAATTGAAGACAAACAAAATCTTCCTTATGACTTCATCATTGTATTAGGCGTTAGATTCATTTCATTCTTTATTTCAAAAACTTACAAAGGCGTTGTGCGTTACACAAGCTCCCGCGATACCATGCGTATTTTTGCAGTAGTGATCATAGGCAGTGCAATCATCATGTTCGCTAACATCATTGCTCGGTTTTTTATCATAGGAATGTATTTCATCCCAACTTCTGTACTGATCATCGACGGTCTGGTCACTTTGTTTCTCATGATCACATCGCGATTGGCCGTTAAAGCGCTTTACTTTGAAAGTAAGAACCCGGATCGCGAAAAGATCAATGTCATTATTTTTGGTGCAGGTGAAGCAGGCATCATAACAAAAAGAACATTGGACAGAGATGCTGCTATCAAATACAAGGTGGTTGGATTTGTGGATGACGATAAAGAAAAACACGGAAGAAGTCTAGAAGGCATCTTTGTTTTTGCGCCCGAAAAATTACCTGCTCTCATAACTGAAAATCAGGTGGAAGTTGTGATCATTTCCATTCAACAATTATCGCCGGCAAAGAAGAACGAGATCACTGACCTTTGCCTGGCCAACGGGGTAAGGGTTTTAAATGTACCTCCCCCTACTCGTTGGATCAATGGAGAATTAAGTTTTAATCAGATCCGTGGAATTAATATTGAAGATCTTCTTGAGCGCGACCCTATTAAATTAGATAATGAGATCATAAGTTCACAGTTGAAGAATAAAACCATTTTGATCACCGGAGCGGCCGGAAGTATTGGCAGCGAATTAGCCAGACAATGTGCTCGCTTCAATCCTAAAAAAATATTCTTGCTGGATCAGTCTGAAAGTCCCTTACACGATCTGGAATTAGAGTTTTATGACAAATACAAGAACACAGCATTTGAAGTTGTGATCGCTGATGTACGGAATGAAGAACGCATGAAAAATGTGTTTAACACCTTTAAACCTCAAATCGTATTTCACGCTGCCGCTTACAAACACGTGCCCATGATGGAGAATAATCCCTCCGAATCTATTCTTACCAATGTATTGGGCACAAAAATATGTTCTGACCTTGCCGATCAATACAAGAGTGAAAGATTTGTTTTTGTGAGTACCGATAAAGCTGTGAATCCTACCAATGTAATGGGAGCCAGTAAGCGCATTGCTGAAATTTACATTCAAAGTCTTGGTAAAAAATCTACCACAAAATTCATTACCACTCGTTTTGGAAATGTACTGGGATCGAACGGCTCTGTCATTCCCCGTTTTAAGAAACAGATCGAATTAGGCGGCCCTGTTACGATTACACACCCTGACATCACTCGTTATTTCATGACCATTCCGGAAGCAAGTCAATTGGTTTTAGAAGCAGCAACAATGGGCAGTGGAGGCGAAATTTACGTATTCAACATGGGGAAATCGGTAAAGATCATCGATCTCGCCAAAAAAATGATCATGCTCTCCGGATTGAAAGAAGGAAAAGACATTAAGATTGCGATCACCGGATTAAGGCCCGGAGAAAAACTATTTGAAGAACTACTGGCAGATAAGGAAAATACCCTGCCCACACATCATTCACAAATACTGATCGGTAAAGTGAGAGAATACGAATACAACGAGGTGAAAGTGATCATTGATGAATTAATTCAATCATTCAAGACTCAAAACAATGAAGTGATCGTTCAGCGTATGAAAGATCTGGTACCTGAATACAAAAGCAATAACTCCGTTTTTCAAAAACTCGACTAATGAAAAAGATCATTCTCTTACTTTTCCTGTCATCCCACTTTTTTTCACAAACCTCAGCGCCCACTTCTTCCAAACCAAAACTTGTAGTAGGAATTGTAGTGGATCAAATGCGAAATGATTTTATATACCGTTACTGGGATCGTTTTGGAAACGGTGGATTCAAAAGACTGGTGAACGATGGGTTTTATTTCAAGAATACACATTACAATTACATACCCACTTTCACCGGACCCGGTCATTGCAGCATTTATACCGGAGCTACACCACGCGCTCATGGAATTATTGCTAACGATTGGTACGATCAAAAAGGTGATGGAATGGTTTACTGCACAGAAGATCCTTCAGCAGAAAGCATTGGCTGCACAAACAAATACGGAAAAATGTCGCCCATTCATCAGCTAAGTTCTACAATTGGCGATGAAATGAAAATGAGTGATCCTAAGAGCAAAGTGATCGCGGTTTCTTTAAAGGACAGAAGTGCCATTTTACCAGCAGGACATGCTGCTGATGCAGCTTACTGGATGGATCCGGAAAGTGGTAATTTCATCAGTTCCAATTGGTATCTCAAAGACCTTCCTCAGTGGTTAAAGGATCATAACGCAAAGAATTTACCCGAAAAATATTTGAGCACTGGCTGGAGCACACTTTATTATCCTGAAAGTTATACCGTTTCCATTGCTGATGCCAATGAGTTTGAAGATATGCACAATGCAGAAAAGAAAAATACTTTTCCATACGCTTACAAAACAGAATTAGAAAAGAAGAATTATGCTATTATTCGCAATACTCCCTTTGGCAATAGCATTGTAAAGGATCTGGCGATCGAGTGCATTCGAAAAGAACAATTGGGGAAAGATTCACATCCGGATCTATTCTCCATGAGTTTCTCCAGTACAGATATCGTTCAACACATTTATGGGCCACGTGCCATGGAAGTTGAAGATACTTATTTGCGACTTGATAAAGACCTGGAAGAGTTCCTTAATTTTCTGGATAAAGAAATTGGTAAAGGAAATTATACGGTCTTTCTAACTGCAGATCATGGAGGAGCTGATGTTCCCTCTCATTTAAAACAAAAGAAAATACCGGCCGGCAATTTTAATGAAAAGAAATTGGTGAAAGATTTGAGGAATTATTTCAAAGAGCAATACAACGACAGCAGTTTGCTGTTGAATGTAAGCAACGAGCAGGTTTTTTTAGATGAAACGAAAATGCTCAATCAAAAACTGAACCGTGATGATGTGGAGAAAAAATTGAGTGTTCATTTACTTACAATAGATGGAATTGCGGAGGCCTATCCTTCATTCATACTAAAATTCAACAATGAAGAAGCGGGAGATGCACTTACATTACTAAGAAACGGATACAATCATGTGAAGAGTGGAAACGTCGCTTTTGTGTACAAACCAGGATGGATGGAGCATGGAAACAAAGGCACTACGCATGGAAGTGGGAATGTATACGACACCCATGTGCCTCTTATATTCTATGGATGTGGAATAAAGAAGAGCAGTACATTCGAACACGTTGTCATTACGCAGATCGCCCCTACTGTTTGTGAGTTGATTCAGGTAAGCAGACCGAATAGTTGTAGTTCTTCGCCTCTGAATAATTCCTTCAAATAACTTAATCTTCCTTGACCGAACAGGTGCCATTCGCGCCCAATGTGATGGTCCATTTATGCGTTCCTTTTCCACTTATTGATCCCGAACCGGCAACAGACTGACCATTTGAAGTAGTTCCACTAATGGTAAAGTTTCCGGTATTGATCGATTTATAATCTGAAGTAGCTCCGGAAGCAACGTCACCTATATTCGCAGTTCCTGCAGTAAAATTACGCACATCATACGCGTACTCATTCTTTAATCTAACACTGTGTCTTTCTTTCAGACAAGAAGAAAAGATGAATACACTAATAAGAAGGATCGAATAAAATAACTTTGATTTCATAGACTTCGATTAATACGTCAATCAAAGTTAGAATAGAAGAATGTTGCAAAAAATGATATTGGTCAGAAGAACAAAGCTAATTCGCCTTTCAATGATCACACGGCATCGTAATCCACCACCACTTTTTCAGTAAGTGGATGAGCCTGACAAGTAAGCACAAATCCTTGGGCAACCTCATCATCCGTTAAAGCGAAATTAGCATCCATTTTTACTTTTCCTTCCAGGATTTTAGCACGGCAGGTGCAGCAAACTGCTCCTTTGCAACTGAAAGGTGCATCTACTCCGGCATCAATGGCTGCATCTAATATCGTGGCTCCGTCGGTAGTAAGTTCCAGATTGGTTTCAATTCCATATTGTAAAATAGTGATCTTGCTTTTTACATTCGCTCCTGCAGATTCTTCCTCTGCTTTTTTAACAGCATCCGCTACTGCGCTGAAATATTCAATATGGATCTTCTCTTTTGCAATTTTCAATTTCTCTAATGTAATCTTTACATTCTCCATCATTGGACCCGGACCACAGATAAAATACTCATCTGCATTCACGCCACCGAAATTTTCAATGAGAGCCATTGCCTTCTCTGCTGTAATGATTCCGGTTTGAAGATCAGAAATTTTGCTTGTGGGAGAATCAAAGATATAAACGACTTTAATATTCGGATTAGATGCCGCTAAAGCATCGATCTCTTTTTTGAAAATGGTACTTTCTTCATTCTTGTTGGCATAGATCAGCGTGATGGTACTCTGCTTTTCTACATACAAGGTGCTTTTCAAAATACTCATCATGGGAGTGATCCCGCTTCCACCTGCAAATAGCACATATTTCTTCTTAGCACTTCCATTCAAGGAAGAATAAAAAGAACCCATTGGAGTCATTACCTCAACACTGTCTCCTGCTTTTAAAGTCCGATTGATGTAAGTTGACATACGACCACCTTGAACTTCCTTTACGGCTACACGCAGCTCGTTTTCACTGTGAGGCGAGGTGCAAATGCTGTAACTGCGACGAAGTTCTTCGCCGTTCACATTCATTTTAAGGGTGATATATTGTCCCTGCTTGTACTGATAAGGGATCTGCATGGCAGGAGGTACGTCGAAAAGAACGGAAACAGCATCAGCGGTTTCTCTTCTTATTTCTTTTACTTTGAGTTGGTTGAATTTTGACATGATAATAACTGCCGGCAAAAATAGCAAATTATCGGCAATTACACTTTAACATCATTCCCTTAAAACTGCCAGAATGCTCTTTTAAGAAAGCTGAGGAAAAGCTATATTTGCATTATGGAAATGCAAAAACCTGAAGATCTTTTTGAAAGCAAACTTTCTAAGAACGATGTGATAGAGCCCAAAGACTGGATGCCGGATAATTACCGCAAGCATCTGATCAGGCAAATATCGCAGCACGCTCACAGTGAAATTGTGGGCATGTTGCCGGAAGGCAACTGGATCACCCGGGCTCCAAGTCTTCGCGCTAAACTGGTACTATTAGCGAAAGTGCAGGATGAAGGCGGACATGGACTTTACCTCTATACCGCTGCCGAAACACTTGGAATAAGCCGTGATGAAATGCTGGATGCTTTGCATACCGGCAAAGCAAAATATTCTTCTATTTTTAATTATCCTACTTTAACCTGGGCTGATATTGGAGCTGTTGGATGGCTGGTTGACGGTGCCGCCATAATGAATCAGGTGATGTTACAGCGTACCAGTTATGGTCCTTATGCGCGTGCCATGGTCAGGATCTGTAAGGAAGAGAGTTTTCATCAGCGTCAGGGTTATGAGATCATGACAAGAATGGCATTTGGTACACCGGAACAAAAAGAAATGGCACAGGATGCAATGAACAGATGGTGGTATCCAACCTTGATGATGTTTGGCCCTCCTGATATAGAAAGTCCGAATAGTGAAAATGCATTGAAGTGGAGGATCAAAAGAGAATCTAACGATCAGCTCCGTCAGCGTTTTGTCAATCAAACAGTAGAGCAAGCCGAATATCTTGGTCTTACTATTCCAGACAAGGGATTAAAATGGAATGAAGCGAAAAAAGGTTATGATTTTTCTGAACCGGATTGGGCAGAATTCAAAAATATCATTAAGGGAAATGGGCCTTGCAATAAAGAAAGATTAAGTACCCGCTTAAAAGCACACCAGGATGGAGCTTGGGTGAGAGAAGCAGCTGAAGCATTCGGGAAAAAACAAATGCAGGAATTTGCTGCTGCTTAATTTTAAAAAATTAAAATTTAAAAAAAGAAATTATGAGTGATAATCAAGGACCTTTATGGGAAGTGTTTGTACAAAAGAAAGCCGGACAGCCATTTGTACATTGTGGAAATCTACATGCCTTTGATAAAGAAATGGCTTTGCAGAATGCAAGAGATCTTTATACAAGAAGAGGTGAAGGAATGGCCTTATGGGTAGTTCCAACTTCATGCATTGTTGCCAGCAGTCCTGAAGATGCAGGGCCTTTCTTTGAACCGAGTAATGACAAAGTATTCCGACATCCAACATTCTATCCGCTTCCGGATGCGATAAAACACATGTAATTAAAAAAAAGCCCCTTAGAACACTAAGGGGCTTTTTAGTTCCTGAACCTGTTTATTTCATCAAGGATACGTGTCCTGTGTATTCCTTTTTATTGTTATTCTTATCTGTCACTACCACTTTGTAGACAAACGTGTTGTCCTTTGCAACTTTCCCTTTCATCGATCCATCCCAAGCAACAGTAATATCTTCACTGTTGAACACTTTCACGCCCCAACGATCAAAGATCTCCATCTTATAGGTATTGATTCCGTAACCTTTCACCTGGAAGTTATCATTCAATCCCTCCGTTCGGGGTGAAGATATTTGGAATATAAACACCAAAGTCGGCACCGATCTCTATCGCTTTTGTTACAGTGTCTTTACAACCCCATTTATTTTCAATGATAAGCGTTATAGGATATGCACCTGCTTGATAATAGGTTTTTTGTGGATTTTGATAGCGTAATTGTTCAGGCTGATCTCCTCCGAAATTCCATTCCCATTTTTCAATATTCGGGCCTAAAGAAGCATCTGTAAACTGGACCTGATCGTTTTCATGTGGATCACCGGGACCGAAATGAAAATCAGCCAAAGGTGTTGGATAAGCATTCGCCGTAAACGATGCCACATTCGAACAACCATAAACATCCGTGTAAGATACTCTTAACACTCTTGTTCCATCTGTTCCGAAACAATAGTTGAAGATAGGATTTATATCAGTACCGGTATTGTTCATGTTCCAATAGGTCTTTTGAATGGTAGAGCTGGTGTTCAGTGAATAGGTTGCACAGTAAGGAGCACATTTGTTGTTCGTGTTTCCACTGACGGTGGCTACTGGAAGTTGACGAACTACCAGATCAGCAGTGATTTCAGCCTGACAGCCTTTTTCATCAATTACACCAAGTGTATAGGTTCCGGTATAACTCATGCTATTCACTGCTAAAGTTGTATTTTTTTGATTTGAAACAAAATTATTTGGTCCTTTCCAGCTATATAACAAGCCTCCTTCTGCAGAGAAGGTTGCTACAGATCCTATACAGAGATTAGGAGTTACAGTGATAGAAGGCACTGGTTTTGGATACATTGTTAAAGTCGTTCCTGCAGTCATCGTACAGCCATTCGCTCCTGTTGCTAGTACAACATATGAACCTGTTTGCGAGGGTTGTAAGTTCGGGAACATGATGATTGGTTGGTTTGAAACAAAGTTGTTCGGACCTGTCCATGCATACTGAACTGCACCACTTGCAGTAACTGAAGCAGTATGACCAATACAAGCTTCTCCACCAGTAACATTCAATGGAGGAAGTGGTAAAATCGTCACATTCAATAATCCTTTGTTCACACATCCGTTTATATCTGTTCCAGTAACAGTATAAACACCGCTTGCGAGTGCCGGAACATTGGTGATCGTATTATTTGCTACAGCACTGGTGTAGTTCAATGGTCCGTTAATGAAATAGGACAATGCCCCGGATGCATCCAGATACAAATCATTCTTTTCGCAAATAGGCCCATTGCTAAGCAATACCGGATTTGGAAGTGGATTCACTAAAACAGCTGTTGTTGCACTGGCAGTACAGAAACCATCACTAACAGTTACTGAATAAACTCCACTTGCACCCGGTTGTATATTGGTAATAATAGGGTTCTGAGCATTCGAATTGAATCCGGGTCCGGTCCAATTATACGTTGTTACCTGCGAACCATTAGCAAACAGTTGTGCGTTATCGCCGGCACAGTAAACACCGTTATTAGTTGCAGTTACCTGGGGATTCAATACATTTACTTGTATGGAACCGGACGACATACATGTGTTATTGGTTACATTCACAGAATAGATACCTGACATCTGAGGTATTGCATTGCCAATTGTTGGACTTTGTGCTGATGATACAAATCCATTTGGTCCCGTCCATTGATAAATATTGGATCCGGTTGTGTTCAGATTAATCGTTCCACCAATACAAACAGGAGAGTTGCTATTTAAATTCACGATTGGATAAGGAGTAACGGAAATATTAAATGCTGCAATAGAAGAACATCCATTAGTAGTTCCTGTTGCAGTGAATGCAGCTGTCATTGGAGGATTGGCCGATCCTGTAGTTGGACCAGTTGAATTAACACCTGTAGACCAAACAAATGAATTAGCTCCTATTCCAACTAGATTGACTGTTGCGCCCTGACAAATTGAAGTAGAGTTCACAGAAACGGTTGGAGTAGGATTCACAACAAAACAAACAGGAGTAGAAG
>Ga0268298_10002166_pt1 | contig 21860 bp, 16 predicted proteins | sample WWTPWeurt_MetaG_FD_194462 | JGI IMG/M metagenome (GOLD analysis project Ga0268298, IMG submission 194462) | Activated sludge microbial communities from WWTP in Nijmegen, Gelderland, Netherland - WWTP Weurt | ecosystem: Engineered > WWTP > Aerobic digester > Activated sludge | place... | reverse complement strand
AACCTACCCTCAAAATTCTTATGAAGGATTAATTTCCTTGAGGATGAAAATATTTAACACTCTATTTGTGTTACCTTAGGCAGCGAAATGTTTACATCCTGCGTTATCCTGTTAAATTATTTTAGCCATACTTTATGGACATTAGCCTAAGCATATTATCTTCTGAATCCGAACTGATACAAGCCTGTATCAGAAAAGAAGAGTGGGCTCAGCAAAAAATCTATGAAGACAACTACAGAAATTTGCTGGTCGTCTGTATGCGATATGCTGCCAATCAGGACGATGCACTCGACATATTGCACGATGGGTTTTTCAAGATCTTCACCAACATAGGTTCTTATGAACCGAATACTTCACTGACTGCCTGGATGAGACGCATTGTGGTGAATACCAGCATAGATTATTACAGATCTAAAAGCAGGCGTCAAACAGCCGATCTGGATGAAGCACAACACATGAACCATGGTTCTTCCAGTCCAATTGATGCACTCACCCTGGAGGAAGTAATGAAGGCCGTACAAAAACTATCTCTTACCTACAGATCCGTGTTTAACCTCTACATCATCGAAGGTTATTCACATAAAGAAATATCGGACATCCTTGGCATCACAGAAAGTACATCACGATCAAACCTGGTCAAAGCAAGGCAAAAACTTAGAGAACTCTTAAATGTGGACCATGGAAAATAACCAGTTTGATCAGTGGATCAAAGAAAGTTTAAATCAATACACACCAAAAGATGTAAAACCTGATTGGTCTGCAATGAAAAGCCGGTTGCAGGAGGCCGATAAAGCCAATCAAAATTTTGATCAATCCATACGTGAAAAATTAAAGGCTGCAGAGAAACACATTCCGGGTGCTGAATGGCAAGCCTACCATCAGAAACAAATCATTTTCAGGGAACGACGACGTAGAATTCTTACCACCAGGGTGTTGGAAGCGGTCATCATTTTACTTCTTATTTGGACTGTCAATGGAATTGTTGTTCCGGAAGTGATCAATTACCGTTCGGATAAAAATAAAATTGCGTTGAATTCCGATGCTCCATCAAATTTGGAATCTTTACTTTCAAATCAATCCGCAAGTATTGCAGTAAAAGAATCAGGCAATAATTCTGTCGCGGAGAAGAATTCCATTTCTAAAATTACCAAATCATTCAACGGAAAAACAAGCAGCCTTCCTAAGAAAAAAATGTCCGCAAATGGGGACACCAAAACGATGGATTTGGCAAAAACAAATTCTAACCCTGCAAACGTAAAAACAAGTTTGGAAACCAAAAATTCCGTTCCACTTTCTTCAACCGGCAACATGGAAGAATCTTCCAAATCAAAGCCTGCAACAGAAGTAGAAACAGAAGCACGACCGCTGCAAGATCATAATTCTAATACACCAATAGAATCCCCAGACGCTGAACCGAAGGAAAACATAATTCCACGGGAAGGTATCCAGCTCGATCTCTTGCCGGAAAAATTAAATCCAGCAGGTATTTCATTCCTTAGCTTACCACTCAGCGTTGAGATCCCGAAAATGATAAAAACCTCGAAAGATCTATCCACCACTTATTGGATTCAGGGATCAGCAGGAGGAGGCATAAATTTTATTGCGACACCCAAAGATGTCCATTTGAACCTGGCATCCAGGAATTCGATTGGCTCGGCTTATGTCGGAGGATTATCAGTCCTCTTCGATCATCAAAGGTGGCTGCTGGAAACAGGAGTCACTTATGCATTTCTAAGCAACAAACCGGGTATCAAAAATATTTATGGAAATCTGGTAACAGGCTACTTCCAAAAGCGATTTGTTCAGGCTAATTATTCACTCATCGATCTTCCGGTACTCATCCATCTTAAGTGGATGAAGTCAGGACCTTGGGAACTGAGTTCTTCGGGAGGAATGTCCATTACAGCTTGTGTGGATACCCGTTTTGATTTTGTAAAAGAAACTGCCGATAAAAATTCAACCCAGGGCATCTCAAATATTCCAAAAGAATCTTTGCTGGATAACAAATCTTACATTCATGGACTTACCCAGGATGATAGTTTTAGTGACAATTCATTTGCTAATTTAATTTTGGGTTCGAGATTAACCTATGCTTTAAGACCGGACATGAATGTATTTACAAATGTCCAGTTTAAAAGAATGCTGAACCAAAATGGATTCGGTCCAAACGCCGACAAATACAATCAGTTGTTGTGGAGTTTTGGAATACTTAAACGTTTATAATTTCTGGATGAACAACAAAGAAATATCTCAAGTCAATTTTCAAAGACTTGTTTGAAGAACTAACTAATCATTTTTCTAAATTTAGGGTAGTATGTGTGATCCCCAATTATGGGGATCATTTTTTTTCTAAGTAATTCATTTTTCTTGATAGAATTTTCAGATTTTAATCATTACACAAAGTTCTGTTGACAATGCCTGGATAATGACTACTCCTTCAATTTTTCAACATGGATATGAATCGAAAATTGAAATATAAGTTAAGGGCATGGCAGTGTAAGTTATTTTTTTTAAGGTAAAAGCCTTTAATTCCATACCAATCCTTTCTTGGAAAAAATTTCATTTTGAAATGATGTATAAGAATAAAGCAGATTACTAAATGTAACTAATTTTATAAATCACCGTAGCAATTAATCCTACTCCTCTCCGAATTGCTTTTCTTCATGGAGTTTCTTAAACAGTGCCTCCAGACGATATACTTCGTCCAGCGTTTCATCCAGGTAAAAACGAAACTCAGGCATCAATCGAAGCTGTTTCTTCAACCTTTGATGCATCGCCTGTTTTAAACGTGCATAGTGCTCTTCCATCATCAGGATCACCTCCTGTTTGTTCTCATAATTGTATATGGATACATAAATTTTAGCAAGACTCATGTCCGGACTCATCTTAACACCGGTAACCGTAACCATAGCGTCTTCATAAATGTACTTTCCCTCAGAAGAAAGTACCATACTGAAATTCCTTCGAATCAACTCAGCAACCTGTTTTTGTCTTATGGTTTCCATGATAACGGATTTAACGAATTTCTCTAAAGGGTATTGTTATTGGATGCGTAAAGGTAGGGAATAATCAAATTCATGCCCGAAATTTGTAATTTGTCTGAGGCTTAAGCTTATTTTGCACGCAGAAATAAAATGAGTTTTCTTAAACCCGACAGTGCGATTGAATATCTGAAAGGGGTAGGCCCTCAAAGGGGCGCACTCCTGCGCAAACAGCTAAACATTCAGGATGTACAAGGCCTGCTTTTCTATTTCCCATTCCGCTATATTGATAAAACTCAGATACACCAGATCAAAGACATTGAATTCGACGGACAATGGGTTCAATTGAGGGTTCAGGCGGTGCGCATGGGGGATCGTGGTCAGGGAAGAGGTAAGCCATTGGTTGCTGCTGTCAAAGATGCTACCGGAACTCTTGAATTGGTTTGGTTCAGGTCACAAAAATGGGTGGAGGATCATTTTTTAGCCGGAAAGACCTACCAGATTTATGGCAAAGTGCAGAAATCTGCCTATGGTTTTAGTATTTCTCATCCCGAGTTTGAGGAATATGACCCCACCCAGATCAAGCCTAATGCTGCTCGCTTCGAGCCGGTCTATTCCAGTGGTGAAGCATTGGCTGCTGCCGGCCTGGACAGTAAGGGCATCAAAAGAATTGTAGAGTCGGCTTTTGCATCATTTGACCTTCAAGCCGTTGAAGAAAATCTTCCTGAATACGTTCGCACCAAATTCAAACTTTTGGGAAGGCAGGAAAGTCTTCGACTGATTCATTTTCCCACTCATCAGGACCAAATCAGAAAAGCACAGGAGCGATTCAGATTTGAAGAGCTCCTCAGTTTTCAACTCAAAATCATCTCGGCCAAAATCCAGCGTCACCTGGTGGGAGGTGGATTTAAATTTCAATTATTGGGTGAACTTTTTGATCAGTTTTATCAGGAAAAATTGCCTTTTCAATTAACAGAAGCCCAAAAACGTGTCATCCGTGAAATCCACCACGATCTCAAGTCCGGAAAACAAATGAATCGGTTACTGCAAGGGGATGTAGGAAGCGGTAAAACCATTGTTGCATTAATGATCATGCTGATCGCCGCAGGGAATGGATTTCAGGCTTGCATCATGGCGCCCACTGAAGTATTGGCCAACCAGCACTTTAAATCTTTCAAAGACCTGCTGGATGGCTTGTCTATAAGAATTTGTCTGCTGACTTCCACCGTTAAAGGCAAGGACAGGCGAGAAGCCCTGGAAGGACTGGAATCCGGCCAAATTGCCTTTGCCATTGGAACCCACGCCTTAATAGAGGACAAGGTAAAATTTAATAATCTTGGGTTGGTGGTCATCGATGAACAACATCGGTTTGGTGTAGCGCAAAGATCCAAACTATGGGCCAAATCCAAAGACCTCCCGCCCCATATTCTGGTCATGACCGCGACCCCCATTCCCCGAACTCTGGCCATGACCATTTACGGGGACCTGGAAGTTTCAGTTATAGACGAACTGCCACCAAACCGCAAGGAGATTTACACCAGGCAGATTAAGGACATTCACCGAAGTGAGCTGATCAGATTCATGCGGGAAGAAATTGCAAAAGGGCGTCAGATTTACATTGTGTATCCCCTCATTGAAGAATCTGAAAAGGTGGATCTTGAAAATCTTCAGATGGGATATGAAAAACTCCTGACTTTCTTCCCTTTGCCTCAGTACCGGATCAGTGTCGTCCACGGCAAACTTAAGCCCGCAGACAAGGATATGGAAATGCGCAGATTTGCTGAAGGCAGATCTCACATCATGGTCGCTACTACCGTGATCGAAGTAGGGGTAAATGTGCCAAATGCCAGCGTAATGGTCATCGAAAATGCAGAGCGTTTTGGATTGTCTCAATTGCACCAGCTCAGAGGTAGGGTAGGGCGTGGAGCGGAACAATCCTATTGCATCCTGATGACGGCAGACCGGTTGGGGGTAGAATCCAAAGCCCGCATGGACATTATGTGTCAAACTAATGACGGATTCAAGATTGCTGAAGAAGATCTGCGGCTAAGAGGCCCCGGGGACCTGAGTGGTACCAGACAAAGCGGACTGGTGGAGCTGAAAGTGTCAGATGTGGTAAGGGACAACCATATTCTCATTGCGGCGAGGAAACTGGCCGAAGCTGTTTTGGAAAGAGACCCATTATTATCTCATCCGGCCAATCAATTGTTGAGAAAACTGTTGAGCACTGAAGAAGATGGTTTGAGCTGGAACAAAATCAGTTAAATAATTTTCAATACCTTATTTTGAAATTATATTATTATTGAGTTTATATTTTTAAGTTGAATTATTTATTTTCAATTTACAAAATATAATTTGGTGAAATTTTATCAGCCTCGATGGGTGCAACACCAGTTTCCAAAAAGAAAAAAACCTAAAGAGTAGTTACAATAAGCAGCATTTCTTAATATTGTGGGGTCTTATCTCAGTAGGTCAGACTTTTTATCAAAAAATATAAAAATCATGTTGTCAAAATTACTTTTTTCTTGCTTAGCCGTTTTTGTTTCCGTTTCTTTTCTTGCCGCACAGAATAATTATCAGACTGCCATAGAAAAGAAGGATATCCGTACCGTTCAGAAATCTGATGTGGACGTTAATGCTGCCTTTGTAAGCGAAGGCCAGAGACTGACTCCATTGTCTTACGCTGCAGTGAGAGCAGATGCAGAAATGGTCAGCGTACTGCTTAAGAAAGGCGCTTCTGCCAAAACCCTTGTCGACGGACAGGATGCATTGATGTATGCTGCTAAAGGCGGTAATAAAGAATGTGTGGATTTAATTCTCGCAGCAGGTGCTAATGTGATGAACGAAAGTAAAGAAGGCAAGACGGCAAGAGATTTTGCAGTGCAGGCCGGGCATACAGATATCGCAATTGCCCTGGAACAAGCAATGCAAAAAGTAGTAGATCAGGCAAAAGCCAAGAGAAATAAAAAATAGTTTTTAAAATATACGCAAACGAAAAGGAATCCAGATTTGGGTTCCTTTTTTAATTTTACACCATGAGCTGGAAAATACTGATCAATGATGGAATGGAAGAGAGTGGGGTCAACGCTTTGAAATCGCTCGGCTTTGAAGTAGATACTCAAAAAATCCCACAGGAGGAATTATCTCAAAAATTACAGGATTACCAGGGCATCATCGTACGCTCAGCGACAAAAGTCCGTAAGGAACTTATAGATATTTGTCCTGGATTGAAATTTATCGCACGTGGTGGAGTGGGCATGGACAACATTGATGTGAGTCATGCAAGAGAAAAAGGAATTGCAGTAATAAATACACCGGCTGCTTCCTCGCGCTCAGTCGCCGAACTAGCCATGGCTCATTTGCTTTCCATTACCAGGGGATTGCAGGATTCAAACAGACAATTTTCAGGAGGAGATCAATTTTCTGCATTGAAAAAGAAATGGTCCTCTTGCTCTGAACTACAAGGAAAAACATTGTTGCTCTTAGGTTTTGGAAGAATTGGATCTGAGTTGGCTAAGATGGCCACCGCAATGGGAATGACTGTGATCGTTAATGATCCATATGTCGAAAAGGCAATTTTAAAAATTAAATTGGGAACTCAGGAAGTTGAAATCCAACTTCAGATGGTCACACGGGAAGTGGGTTTACCTCTGGCTGATTACGTAAGTTTACATGCACCTTTTACCGGATCAGCTCTGCTTGGAAAGGATGAATTTGCAATCATGAAGAAGGGATGTTTCGTAGTCAACACTTCCAGAGGTGAAAATATCGACGAAGAAGCCTTGCTCCATGCATTGGATTCAGGAATAGTTTCCGCTGCGGGCCTGGATGTGTTTCAAAATGAACCTCATATTAAAGAAGCATTGATCCATCATCCGAAAATTTGCACCAGCGCTCATATTGGCGCCTCAACTTTGGAAGCACAAGAAAGAATTGCAGGCGAATTGGTGGACAAAATAAATGCATTGTTCCACTCCAATAATTAGGATTAATTTTTCAGCCACTTTTTTAGCTTAGAATTCTACAGATAAATTTTGAATTCTAAATGTATATTCATAAAGTGTTTGCTGCGATTTTTTTTGAAGTCAACTGATGGGGTATCTTATAATTTGGAATAAAAGTCAAACATGGTTTGACTCACTTTTTCTGCTTCTTCCTCTTGCGGAAAGTGACCACAAGCTGGTAGCTTGACAACTTCTGCATGCTTAAATTTTTGTAGAAATTTTTCAAGATAACTTGGTTTAATGAATGGATCCTTCATACCCCAGATAAACAACGAAGGTAAACCGGAAATTTGGCCTGCACGAGTCCATAATTCATCAAACCATTTTTGGTCATTCAACAAAGAATGAGCAAAAGCCAACGGGCCTTTTCGTTCACTCCATTTTTTAAATGGACCGGTATATTGCCCATGCAATGCACTGGATAACTTTTTATCCCCAAAAGAATTTGGCAGTAAATATGAGGGTGAAAAATTTAAATACTTGTATAAAAAAGGGAGCAATGGACTTTTTAATATTTTGGAAAAACGTTGGAAGTCAGGATCCTTCTCACTGTTCCACAACCAGGAGTTCAAAACTGTTACTGATTTAATCCATTCAGGATGGTTGATTGCGAAGTTCAATCCAATAGGTCCTCCAAAATCATGCACCACCAAATGAAATGGTCCTGGATTTAGATGTTGTATAAATGCACCCAGCGTGTCTGCATGATGGATTGTTTCATAATGGTAGTTTGGTGGTTTGCTTGATAGTCCAAATCCAATGTGGTCCGGTGCAATGCAGCGATAGTTTTTGGAGAGAAACTTGATTTGATTTCGAAAATCAAAACTCCAGGATGGAGTGCCATGAACAAATACAACAGGGACTCCTTCTCCTTCATCTACGTAATGCATTTGTTGACCATTTACATTGAAATATTTTTCGTCAAATGGGTATTCATTCTTATTTAACCAATTGGGCTGCATCTTTTTTTTGCAAAATTCTGCATAAGAAATGGAATGCATCTTGGTTTATACCAAGTTTAGATCTTGACACTGTTGAATAATTTGCTGAAGTTGGTGGGGTCAATGCCTAAGTAGGATGCTAAATATTTATGCGGGATGACATTAAGCAGGTGAGGACTTCTCTTACAAAATTTCAGAAATCGTTCCTCCATATTTAAAGTATTGCGCTCCAGGTGACGCTCAATTAATCCGCAAAGTATTTGTTCAGTCATTTTTCTAAACAATCGCTCAATGTTTTGTGAACGATCAAAAATTTTTTCAAGTTTATCTCGACTGATCACGCTAAACTCACTGTCCGTCAGACAACATAAGTCATAACGCGCAGGGGTCTCATTGAAAAATGAATCCGGTATGGCACAAAGTCCGGGAGCATAGGTAAAGGCCATGACGGTAGATTTTTCTTCTGTCTCAAAATAAGACATCTGATATCCGGATTGCACGAAATAGAGATTTTTTTGAATTTCTCCACTCCGTGTGAGAAAAGTTCCTTTTTTGGAATGAATGTAAACAAATTGGTCTTCCATGATTTGAAATTCATCCTGAGTTATTGGATGAAAAAGACAAAAAAATTCATAGAGATTCATGGTTCAAAAGTATTGAATAATTTCAAATACACGATTGACAAGGAAGGTTGCTGCATCAACAATATCGAAATTTCTTTATACTCTGTATTTTCAATTAAATGAGAACAAAGCGTGGTTTATTTCCGAAGCTTTCTTTTTAGCCCCGAATGAGAATCTACATTTTATTTCAAACCCAAAAATTGATAAAAATCAGCTTAAGGCCAAACCAACTCAATCAAATGTACATATTGGTCTTCTATTCTTAGGTCAGTAAGGATAAAACATATATTTTTGCGGGGTAAAATATGTAATTTGAATCCTACCAATATTCATGATCCGGAGTATTTCCACAAAGTAGTGGATTGCCAATATGCCTGCCCTGCTCATACGCCGGTACCCGAATACATCCGACTCATCGCCGCAGGCCGATATACCGATGCATACATGATCAATTGGGTGTCTAATGTTTTTCCCGGTGTCTTGGGCAGAACTTGCGACCGCCCATGTGAGCCTGCCTGTCGTCGGGGGCGAATTGAAGAAGAGCCGGTAGCTATCTGCAGGCTTAAAAGAGTAGCCGCTGACTTCAAGGATGACGTAACCAGCCTGATTCCCGGCCCAACGGCTCCCAATGGTAAAAAAATAGCGCTCATCGGAGGGGGTCCTGCATCCTTGACCGTGGCCAGAGATCTTGCTCCCTTGGGTTATGAAATACATCTATACGACGAACAACCTGCCGGTGGAGGATTTATGAGAAGCCAAATTCCGTCTTTCAGACTTCCTGAAGAGGTCCTCAACGAAGAAGTGAATTACATTCTCAACATGGGCATTCACACCCAGTTTAATACCTACGTTTCCAGTTTGAAGGAAGTGCTGAGGGATGATTATGATGCAGTATTTGTGGGGACCGGAGCACCACGTGGAAAAGATTTACCGGATTTGCCTGGACGCCAGGAAGCAGCCGAAAATATTCACATAGGCATTGATTGGCTGGCCAGCGTAGCTTTTGAGCATACCAAGAAGATTGGAAGGAAAGTACTGGTCATTGGCGGTGGAAACACTGCAATGGATTGTTGCCGTACTTCCAGAAGATTGGGTGGAGAAGATGTACGTGTGGTAGTACGAAGCCCGTTTGGGGAAATGAAAGCCTCTCCATGGGAAATTGAAGATGCACAGCATGAGGATATTCCATTTTACAATTTACATTCCCCGAAAGCATTTGTTGTCGAAAACGGCAAATTAAAAGGGATGGAATTTGAGGTGGTGGAAGCCAAGTACGAGAATGGAAAAAGGCAATTGGTAAATACCGGAGAGATTGTGTTCATGGAAGCGGACGATGTGCTTTTAGCCATTGGTCAGGAGAATAGCTTTCCTTGGATTGAAAGAGATTTAGGAATAGCTTTTGATAAATGGGGCCTTCCAGTGGTGGATACCCTTACCTTTCAATCTACATTAACCAAAGTTTTCTTCGGGGGAGATGCGGCTTTTGGACCCAAGAATGTAATCACTGCGGTTGCACATGGACATCAGGCAGCAATCTCCATCGATTTGTATTGCGAACAAAAATCTCTTACAGAAAGGCCTTCTCCAATGACCAATCTGATCAGACAAAAGATGGGAATTCACGAGTGGTCCTATGACAATCAGACGGCTGACGACCTTAGATTTAAAGTTCCTCACGCAGACAAGACAAAAGCTCTTAAGGACAGATTGATGGAAGTCGAACTAGGATTTGATGTGCAACTGGCATTCAAAGAAGCTCAACGCTGTCTCAATTGCGACGTTCAGACCATTTTTACCGAAAGTAAGTGCATCGAATGTGATGCATGTGTGGACATTTGTCCCACAGCTTGTATCAGTTTTGTTGAAAATGGAGAAGAGGAAGATCTTAGAACAAGACTGAATGCACCTTCACTTGATCTCAATCAGGATCTATATGTTTCCAATATTTTACCTACCATGAGGGTGATGGTAAAAGATGAAGATGTTTGTTTGCATTGTGGACTTTGTGCAGAACGATGTCCAACTTCTGCATGGGATATGCAGAAATATTTATATCACGCTCCTAAAGCATGTCAACTATGATGAACGCACCAAAAGTGAATGATCTGGTGGTCCGTTTTGCCAATGTAAATGGTACTGGCTCTGCAAGTTCAAATAATATGTTTGCCAAAGCCATCTTCAGGATGGGCATTCCGGTTACCCCAAAAAATATTTTTCCTTCCAACATCCAGGGATTACCAACCTGGTATGAGGTAAGAGTGAGTGAGCAAGGATACCTGGGTAGAAAAGAAGGAATAGACATTATGGTTGCAGTGAATGCCCAAAGCATGGCACAGGATGTTGCGAATGTTAAGGAAGGTGGTTATCTGATGTATGATTCTACCAAAGCACTGCGTGAGCAATTTATTCGGGAGGACATACACTACATCGGCATCCCGATGATGAAATTATGTGTAGACCATTTCAACGATCCAAGACAACATCTTCTGATGAAGAATGTCGTCTACGTGGGTGCTTTGGCAGCTTTGTTGGATATGGACCTTGGCGTGATTGAACAATTGATAAAGGATCAGTTCGCCAAAAAAGAAAAACTGATTCCGGGAAATCTTCAGGCGCTCCATTTGGGTGTGGATTATGCCCGGGAACATTTTAATTGCCCACTTCCTTTACGTTTGGAATCCAGAGACTTGAATAAAGATAAAATTCTGGTGGATGGTAATAATGCCTGTGGACTTGCAGCAATGTATGCAGGTGCTACAGTGGGTTCCTGGTATCCTATTACGCCATCAACCAGTGTGATGAATGCATTTGAAAAATGGTGCAATAAATACAGGATCGAAGAAGGAACCGGAAAGAAAAAATTTGCAATCATACAGGCCGAAGATGAATTGGCTGCGATAGGAATGGTCTTGGGTGCTAATTGGAATGGTTCCAGAGCATTTACAGCTACCAGTGGACCGGGAGTGTCGCTCATGTCTGAATTTCTTGGACTCTCTTATTTTGCAGAAATTCCTGCTGTGCTGGTCGATGTACAAAGATCCGGCCCATCTACAGGTATGCCTACCAGAACCCAACAATCGGATTTGCTTTCTTCTGCTTATGCATCCCATGGAGATACAAAACACATCCTGCTGTTCCCATCTACGCCCACAGAGTGTTTTGACATGACGGTCATGAGTTTTGATATGGCAGAACGATTTCAAACAACGGTCATTATCATGACCGACCTTGATCTGGGTATGAACGACCATCTGTGTGATCCTTTTCATTGGGATGACCACAAGGCATATGATCGCGGAAAAGTCCTGAACGCAGAAGAGCTTGAACAAATCAAGACTTTTGGCAGGTATCTGGATGTGGACAACGATGGCATTCCATACAGAACCATTCCCGGAACACACCCCACCAAAGGCTCGTTCTTTACAAGAGGTTCCTCAAGAGATGAATACGCCCGATATACCGAAGATGGCGATGTCTATGCCAGAAATATGAATCGCCTACTTAAAAAATGGGAAACTATCAAACAAGAAGTTCCGGCACCTGAAATTGTACGAAACGATCCTGCAAACAAAAAAGCAATTTTGTTTTTTGGCACTTCATCTTATTCTGCCATCGAAACTCTTGACCTTTTGCAGGAAGATGGAATCAGAATGAATGCAGTCCGCATAAAATCTTTTCCATTTCACCAGGATTTGATGGATTTTATTGAGCGACATGAAGAGGTATTTGTCATCGAACAAAACCGTGATGCACAAATGCGATCAATGCTCATCATGGAAGGGGATGTCCACCCAAAGAAATTAAAGAAAGTACTGCAATTTAACGGAATGCCGATTACTGCGAAGTTTATTTATGGAAAGATAAAAGAGCAATTGGTTAATGAGTTAATTAGCTAATGAGTTAATTAGCTAATGAGTTAATGGGGAAATGATAAACAAGGAATGATTTGACAAAAATCAACTTTTAAAAAACGGTAGATTTTAAAATAAAAAATGACGTACGCAAAACCAAATTTCAGACATCCGGATCTTCCTTTAAATGAGATTGGATATGCTAGAAAAGAATATGAGGGAGCTATATCTACACTGTGTGCAGGATGTGGTCATGATTCCATATCCGGTGCCATCATTCAGGCTTGTTATGAGTCTGCCATTGAGCCGCACAGACTGGCAAAATTATCCGGGATCGGTTGTTCCTCAAAAACCCCTACCTACTTTTTAGGTAATTCCCATGGATTCAATTCCGTACATGGTCGTATGCCTTCTGTGGCTACAGGTGCGGTTATGGCCAATAAAGAGCTCATTTATCTTGGTGTATCCGGGGATGGAGACTCTGCATCCATTGGAATGGGCCAGTTTGTTCATGCCATCAGAAGAAATCTGAATATCCTGTACATCGTCATGAACAATGGTTGCTATGGATTAACTAAAGGCCAGGATTCGGCTACCGCAGATGCTGGTTCGGTGAATAAATCCGGTGCTGAAAATCAGTTTCAATCCATTGATCTTGTTGGATTGGGTTTGGAATTGGGGGCAACTTTTGTCGCACGTAGTTTTTCCGGGGACAAAAGCCAATTGGTTCCCTTGATCAAAGCTGGATTGAAACATCCCGGTTTCGCCTTGATTGATGTGATCTCTCCATGTGTTACTTTTAACAACAACGCAGGAAGTACCAAATCTTATGACTACACACGGGAACATATGGAAGCAACTGCTTCCCTTGATTTGGTGCCGGAGCGGGATGAAATCACCCACGCACAACCAGACGGTAGTGTGCAATATATCCAACTGCACGACGAAAGTTTTATTGGCCTTAACAAACTGGACAAAAGCTGGGATCCTACAGATAAATTATCTGCATACAAAAAGATCTACGATGCAAAATTGAAAAATGAAATTCTGACCGGGCTTATCTATATAGACCAAACCAGTAAGGATCTGCATACATTGCTAAATACCTCTGATCGACCATTGAATCAATTGAATAAAGAAGATTTATGTCCGGGAAATGCCATACTGTCTAAAATAAATTCCAGCTATCGTTAGGAAGAGTTCCTCTCGGGTAAATACAAGTAATAAATTAATGCGCTTCTGCTACCACTTCTTTTACCATTGGCAGCATTCGCTTCATCAATCCCTCAATACCTGATTTTAAAGTAACGGTTGAAGAAGGACATCCACTGCACGAACCCTGCATCATTACTGTCACTACTCCGGCATTGTAAGATTTGAATTCAATATTTCCACCATCCATTTCGACAGCAGGTTTTACGTAATGTTCGATAATTTCCTTTATTTTTTTAACGATGTCCTGGTCTTCTGCACTGTAATCCTGGGTGTCACCGGCATCGTGTGCTGCTTGCTGATATTCTGCAAATCCCTCCTTTACAAGTTCGGCTTCTGATTCAATAATCTTCTTGATGAATTCTTTGGTCGATACCATGATTTCATGCCAGTCGAAATCCGGATTCTTGGTAATGGTGACAAAATTATTGGAAATATAAACCGCTTTTACAAAGTCTAAGGTATACAACGCATCGGCCATCGGAGACCATTCTTTGGCAACTTCCCTGTCCCTGAATTCAGCAATCCCCTTATAAAGGATCCTGTTGCAAACAAATTTTAAAGATTCAGGATTTGGTGTCTGCTCCGTGTATAGCATGATTGCCGGTTTTGCTGTGGTATTTTCCATAATTAGCCTTTAGACCTAAAGACAAATATGAAGACATTTTGTTCAAACTATGAGCTGAATTTGGTTTGGCCATAGTCTAAACCGGATTGTAAACTATTCTTCATGTTGCTTGATTTGGTCGTGCAATTTGACCAAAAGGGTTTTAGCTTGTCTCAGCGTTTTTACATTTTCTCTGATCAGGATCAACAGTTGATTGGATTGTTTCAAAATAAAAGGTTCTGAGGAATGATCCGTACTGATTATCTTGAGTAAACTTTTAAAATAGGGCGATTCAAAATAGCTGGATTGTGGATTAGAAATAAAATATGCCTGAAGTTTTTTCTTCTTCAGAATGATCCTTTCGAATCCCATTTCCTTTGCGATCCATCTTGTACGCAGACCTTCAAAAAGTTCTTCCACAAAGGATGGAATGGGTCCAAAACGATCTTTCAGTGCAACAGAAAATTTTTCAATATCTTCTTCCTTTTCAAGCTTGTCCAGTTGCTGATATAGATTTAGTCTTTCCTGCACATTAGTCACATAAGAATCGGGAATAAACATTTCTATGTCTGAATCAATACTGGTATCACGGACATAAGTTTTCTGAGGTTTGCCTTCTTCTTCAAACAGGGATTTGTATTCGCCTTCCTTCAATTCAAAAATTGCTTCTTCAAGAATTCGTTGATAAGTTTCATAACCAATGTCGCTGATAAATCCGCTTTGTTCACCGCCCAATAAATTACCTGCACCCCTTATGTCAAGATCTCTCATCGAAATATTGAAACCACTTCCCAAATCAGAAAATTCCTCCAGGGTTTTTAATCGTTTTTTTGCTTCCAGTGTCAGTGCAGAAGAAGGTGGCGCAAATAAATAGCAGTAGGCTTTTCTATTGGATCTTCCCACACGACCACGAAGCTGATGCAAATCGCTCAGACCAAAATTTTGCGCATTGTTGATGATAATAGTATTTGCATTTGGAATATCCAGCCCGGTTTCAATAATGTTGGTGCAGACCAATACATCGTATTTATGTTCAATAAAATCTACCAGTACTTTTTCCAGTTTCTCCGCATCCATCTGACCATGGGCAATGGCCACTTCCACATCCGGACATAATTTTCTGATCAATTCACCGACTTCAGCAAGATTCTTAACTCTGTTGTGTACAAAGAAAACCTGCCCGCCACGATAGATTTCATTGAGTATGGCATCTTTGATCAATTCATCATTGAAGACCCTGCGTTCTGTATGGATTGGTTGCCTGTTAGGTGGCGGAGTGTTTATGACACTCAAATCTCGTGCAGCCATTAAAGAAAATTGAAGAGTCCTTGGAATTGGTGTTGCGGTAAGCGTAAGTGTGTCCACATTCACTTTAAATTGTCTTAATTTTTCTTTGGATGCTACTCCGAATTTTTGCTCTTCGTCAATGATGAGTAAGCCGAGATCCTTGAATTCTGTTTTTTTATTCAGCAGACTGTGTGTGCCAATGATTAAATCGAGACTTCCTTCTTTTAATTTTTTTAGAATGGCAGTTTTTTCTTTTGCACTGCGAAAACGAGAAACGTAATCAACGTCTACCGGGAATTCTTTTAAACGTTCACTGATCGTTCGGTAATGCTGTAAAGCAAGTATGGTCGTGGGAACTAAAATGGCAACTTGTTTTCCATCCTGAATACACTTAAATGCGGCTCTTATGGCTACCTCAGTTTTTCCAAAACCTACATCACCGCAGATCAATCTGTCCATGGGGTAGGGCTTTTCCATATCATTTTTTACATCCTGGGTTGCCTTACTCTGATCGGGAGTATCTTCATAAATAAATGAGGCCTCTAATTCTGTCTGTAAATAATTATCCGGAGCAAAAGCAAATCCTTTAGAAGCCTTTCGGGCAGCATATAGCTTGATCAGTTCTTTGGCGATTTCCTTGACCTTTGCCTTGGTCTTTTGTTTGAGGATTTTCCATTGGTCTGAACCTAATTTGTGCAACATGGGTTCGGTACCTTCCTGTCCAACGTATTTGCTGATCTTATGCAGAGAATGGATGCTGACATACAGGATATCGTGATTGCGGTAAATCAATCTTACTGCTTCCTGCATTTGTCCATTCACATTTATTTTTTCCAGTCCGGCAAATCTGCCAATGCCATGGTCCAAATGCGAAACAAAGTCTCCCGGTTGTAATTCGCGCAAGACCTTAAGTGAAACGGCTTGTTCAGCAGAAAATCCCTGTTTTAGTTTGAATCCATGAAATCTGGAAAAAATCTGATGATCTGTAAAACATGCCAATTTTAAATCAGCATCTATAAACCCTTCGCGAATGGATATCAGTGCAGGTTGAAATTGTATGTCGGCCTTAAGATCTTCAAAAATCCGATAGAATCTTTCGATTTGCTGGACATTCGAAGTGCAGATGTAAGGAATGATATTTTTTTCATTAAAATCTTTAATGATCTCAATGAGGATGTTAAAATTTTTATTGATGCTCGGTTGTGGTTTTGTATTCAGACGGAGTTCTGTCAAGTCGGTGACCTCTGTGGGTTTGGTATCAAAATATACCAAAGGAAAATTCTTCAGCTCTTTTGCAATTTCACCCGGGTAAACAAAAGCACGGTCTCTGATCATGTTGACCGTTCTTTCTTCTTCGTAGTGAATCATTTTTTCTCCAAATTTTTCAGCAGATTCAAAGCAGGTTTGGAGTTTATCCATCAGCGTTTGTTCGTCTTTAATCCAAAGGATGGATTGCTCCGGGAGAATCTCCAGCAAGCTTTTTTTCTCAGCATTTTCAAATTCAGTATTCAAATTTGGTATGATGCTGAAACGTCCAAGTTTCTGTATGGACATCTGAGTTTGCGTGTCAAAACTGCGGATGCTCTCGATTTCAATATCGTTCAGTTCTATGCGGTAGGGATGATCACTGGCAAAGGAAAATATATCTATAATTCCGCCGCGAATGGAAAATTGTCCCGGCTCAAAAACGAAATCCGCGCGCACAAATCCGTATTTTACCAGTTTGTCAATTACTTCGTCAACATCCAGAAGTTCGCCTTGAATAAAATCAACCCGCGATGCTTCAAATCGGGATGGTGCCAATATTTTTTCAAATAAAGCTTCGGGATAACTGATGATGAGATGGGAATTATCGGATCTGATTTTTGCAACTGCTTCAATCCTTTGTTGAACCTGAAATGGATCAAGGTCTTCAAAACTCATTGGTCTTTTGAAGGAGTCCGGAAAGAAACTCAATTCTCTTTCTTTGCAAAATTGTTCCAGGTCATTTTGAAGATAAGCTGCTTCTTCTTTGTCGTTGGCAATGACCAATTGAGTACACTTAAACTGACGGAGGCTGGAAAAAAGCAAAAAGCTGTCCCTTGAACCGGAAAGGCCCTGAATCCAAATTTTTCTACGTCCCTCTTCTTTGATTAGCCGGTAAAGCTTTTGCGCATTGGGATCATTCAAAAAGAGGGATTCCAAGGATGTATTGTCTGCCACAGGCTGCAAAGTTAATCAGTCCAAAGGATATTACCTTCAACTATTAAATGTTAAGACCAACTTCTTGATTCAGTTACTTGTAAAAACTAGATAATAAAAAATAATAACTATGCGCCTATCAATCCCATTTTTTCCATACGGTAATATTCCCGGAAGGTGATCATCCGCTGGGTATTTTCGTCCCATAATTTGTGGGTCGCTAATTTAAAGCTTTCCCATACCGTGATCTCCGTAGTGTATTTATGAAACCACGGAATGGCCTTCTCACATTTTTGAAGATTATAATTAGGAATTGCCGGATTTAAGTGATGGATGTGGTGAATGGCTATATTTCCGGTAAACCAATGTAATATTTTAGGCAATTTATAATAACTGCTTCCTTTGATGGCTGCATACATAAACTCCCACCGATTTCTCCATTCTTTATAACCATGCTCATGCTGATGCTGGATATAAAAAAACCAAATGGCAATTATGGCGAACAAGGAAAGTATGAGCATGTGCACGGTAAGAAATTTCTTCCAGTCGAGTATGAAACACAAGCCAACCATGATGGCTGCATAAATTACATTATTCAAAAACAAACCTGGCTTGTACTTTTTGAATTCTTCAAGATTTACCAATGGTAATCTATTATGAATAAAAATATAGTAAAGCGGTCCAAAGAAAAACATGACGATCCCAGAGCGGTATAATCGATATTTAAGTCTTTGGAATTTGGTCAAGGAGGCAAATTCTTTTACCGTTAGCGTGTCAATATCACCAATATCTCTTACCTCGAGCATACCGTTGTTCATGTGGTGAAAATGGTGAGATTTTGCCCAATAGCTATAAGGCACGGAACTCACTAAACTACAGAAATAACCTATTCGTTTGCGCCAACTTGTAGATTCCACAAAACTGTTGTGTCCGCAATCGTGTTGAATGATAAAAATCCGCACTAGAAAAAATGCATTCAATATTGCCAATAGCACAGACAAGACAATGCTGTAATCCCATAAAAAATAAATGGCCACCCATATACCAAAAAAAGGTCCAAACGAATTCAATATCTGGATGATGGCTTTTTTATTATCGGGTTTTTGATATTCTCTTAGAGTCTTTAAAGCCAACTTGACTTTTGAAATAAACTCCTCTTTTTCTAAATTCAATTCTTTCATTACTGGTTCGCCCTTAAGAACCGCAAAGATATTGATTTAGTTCAAATCATACAGACAAAAATGCCGTTTGTAATGGAGAAATACCAAATCATATTAAATAAATATAATATTTATAAAATATTTAATTTCAGACATTAATTCAATCAATTTCTCATTGTGTCCGCTCTGCATTCGTCAGTTGAAACATCAGCCGGTTTAAATCCTGGGTATTTAGTTTCAGTGTTCCTTTCAGTTCAATTTTATCCGCAGTGAATGGAATCCCGTTTTTGGCAATTACCTCTATGACTGTCTCTGGCCCGGCACCGCCACAAAAATAGCATGACTTTACCGGCAATGCCGAGAGCACAAATTCAGTGTGGCTTTTATAACCATCCCGCGGAATAATGAAGCCTTTTACCACAATCTCCTTACCCTCATAAGATTTTAATTCAGCGCTGAAGATTGGATAATCTACCTCAAATCCTAGATTGGCATCCACTATTTTTTTATACTTTACCTGGCTGAGAATATTCCAGATGTTTTGTGTCCGGACGGAATGACTGCTTAAAAGAAGAGCGAGAAAAATAAGTGTAAATTTCATTGTTTCTTATAAAGAATTATGCCCGCGTGTTCATTGTATAATTGCAGGTAGAGGGATTTTTTTTTATTTTCCTAAGAAAGTATTTTCATTCCACTGAGCTTATCGAAATTTCTTGACAACAGGTTGCGCTTTGGAAGGAAAGATTACATTATTTCTTTTTCTTTTCATCGCTCTCTTCCTTCTTTCTATGTGCTTTGTTACCAGATTTTAGTTCTCTGGAAATAGCCACATAGGGTCCGGTTACCACTTCATCCCCTTCTTTCAGTCCACTGATTATTTCAATAAAATTCTGATCCTGGATGCCGGTTTTAACATCCACTCTGTGGACCGTATCACCCATAAGTATAAATACTGCCTCGATGAATGGATTTTCTTTAATGGCAACTTTTTTTTCTGTTTTGGCGATACTTTCTCCTGCTGCTTTTTCCTTTTCTTTTTTCTTTTTCAATTCTGCGTCGGGGTCATAGGCAACTACCGCCTGAATAGGAATGCTTAAAACATTTTCCACTTTACTGGTTTTAATTTCTACGGTTGCAGACATTCCTGGTTTGAATGGAGCAGCACTGTTACCTGCAACCAAATCTGCATAAGATTCCTTTTCTATCCTGACCTTCACTATAAATTTGGTGACCTGATCTGTAGAGATTGAACCGCCAATGCCGGTTCCTAAGTTTGAAGCACTGTTGGATACTTCAGTTACCCTTCCCGTGAATTTTTTATTTTGATATGCATCGACTTCAATATCTGCCTCATCACCGATATTCACTCTGACTATATCATTTTCGCTTACTTCAACCTGGACTTCCATTGCGTTTAGATCAGCAATGCGCATCATTTCTGTACCGCTCATTTGCATAGTACCTACCACACGTTCCCCTTTTTCCACATTGAGTTTAGAAATAATGCCACCAGCGGGCGCCTTAATCGTGGTCCTTCCTAAATTGGTTTTTTGTTCTTTCAATACAGCCTCTGCATCTTTTACTTGATAGGATGAGCCTTGAGATTGTTTTTTAATGGCCTCAATGTTTGATTCTGCTGATCTCAGACTGGATTCCAGATTTTTTAATTGTGCTTCCGAAGCTTCAAGGTCGGCCTGAGAAATAATGCCATCGCTGAATAATTTTTTATTCCTCGCAAAAACTTTTTGTGCATTTTCAACCTGAGCTTTGACCTGATCTTTCTGTGCTTCGGCAGCATTAATGTTAACTTTGCTTGCACCTGCTTGTGATCTTGCTGCATTAACTCCTGCAGAAGATCTTTCCACTGCTGATAAATAAACATCAGGATTGATGCGTGCAATGATCTGGCCTGCTTTCACAGAATCTCCTTCTTCCACATAGAGCTCAACAATTTCTCCGGACACATCAGACGAGATTTTTATTTCTTTCTCGGGATATATCTTTCCACTTGCAGAAACGGTTTCAGTGATATCCCTAAGCTCTACTTTTTCAACTACTACCTCCGTTCCTTTAGGCTTTGATTTATTTTTTAATATTGCTGCCGTTATGAGTAAAATTATGGCGGCAATCAATGCCCAAATCCACCATTTTGTTTTTTTTGTGGTCGTCATTTGTTTATCTGTTTGTGCCATTTCTCAATTCTAATATAAAAGTTTAAATTTTAATTTGTGCCCTAAGTTTTTGTAGAAAAGGAGAAGCAAAAATAAAGCCTTCGAGGATCTCATTTGTACTGGCTAAAACTTCATCTTTGGTTCCTGTCCATTCCAGTCTGCCTTCATGAAAGAAGACAATTTTTTCACCGATTTGCATTACACTGTTCATGTCATGAGTATTGATCACCGTAATTATGTTCATTTCATGCGTGATGTCCATAATTAAATCATCAATTACAATACTGGTTTTGGGATCCAACCCGCTGTTTGGTTCATCACAAAAAAGATATTTTGGATTCAGTACAATAGCTCTTGCAATACCCACTCTTTTTTGCATTCCGCCGGATAATTCGGACGGATACTTTTTATTGTTTCCTTGTAGATTCACACGTTCCAGACAATGATCTACCTGCATTAGTTTTTCTTTAGCTGTTTTGGTAGTAAACATGTCCATCGGAAAACGAATATTTTCCTCCACCGTCATGGAATCAAACAATGCAGAACCTTGAAACAACATACCTATTTGCATTCTTAATTCACGGGTTTGTTTTTTATTGAGAGAATAAAAATCGACATCATTAAAATAAACATGTCCCTGAGTGGGCGTTACTAAGCCAATAAGGATTTTAAGAAAAACTGTTTTTCCGGCACCTGACCTTCCGATAATCAGATTGGTTTTCCCTTGTTCGAAGGTGCAGCTGATATTTTTTAAAACCTCCTGGGTTCCAAAATTTTTGTAAATATTTTCTGCTCTGATCATGTGGTCATTAACATTGCAATAATATAATCTGACAACAAAA
>Ga0268298_10002165_pt1 | contig 21862 bp, 18 predicted proteins | sample WWTPWeurt_MetaG_FD_194462 | JGI IMG/M metagenome (GOLD analysis project Ga0268298, IMG submission 194462) | Activated sludge microbial communities from WWTP in Nijmegen, Gelderland, Netherland - WWTP Weurt | ecosystem: Engineered > WWTP > Aerobic digester > Activated sludge | place... | reverse complement strand
ACCATCTTTGGTTCGGATATTGAAACATTAAAATATTATGAAGTATAATCAATTGGTACCCAGTACATTGATAGAAATGATAGAACTCAGCAATATATACATAGATGGCGCAGCTGAAATGCTCCAAGAACATAACTCCGCTTTTCCTAAGCTATAGAATGGTAAGATGAATGTCAATGTAGAGCATCTCAAGGCTTATAGCGAGCTACTGAAATTGCCTGTGACCAGTTTTTTGCCTGAAGGAACTTCTCTGGTTCAAATCTCAAATGGTGAAGGGCATAATATTAATTGTAATACCAATATTATCAATGAGTCGGATCCTAAGCTAATAGAAAGTTTGAAAAACACAATTGAATTTCTAGGGAAGGTAATCAAGGGTTCGCGATAGAACTTATACCAATGGTGGCCAAATGTCTAGTTAGAATTCTTCATACTGATTAATCCGGGAGATCTCAACAGTATAGTTTCAGGCAACAATAGCTTAAAGAATTTTTAAAATCTCTTCCAAATGTAATCGATGATTGGACAATCTCGGTACCTTTTGTTGAGCACTAACTTTATTTTTTTGTCTCAGCCATTGCATGAAAGTGTTTTTCGGTGCAATATGTAGAACTAATCTTTTCATAGCCATATCGCAAAATCGCTTTGCTTCGTAATCGGAATTGATGGTTTGCAATTTTTTGTCCAGTGCTTCTGCAAAAGATTCCCGATCAGGGTCAGCATCTTGAAATTCAATAATCCATTCATGTCCACCTTTTCCATCACGACTCTGAAAAATCGGTGCAACGGTATAATCACTTACCTGTACCTGAAACTGCTCAGCTGTCTCTTGCAATGCTTTATCTGTGTTTGATACCATCACTTCTTCCCCGAAAGCATTGATAAACTGTTTTGTCCGCCCAGTAACCTTGATTTTATAAGGCAGCAAAGAGGTGAACATCACCGTATCACCAATCTGGTATCTGAAAAGCCCTGCATTGGTTGTGATAATGAGAGCATAGTGCTTGTTGAGTTCTACATCTTGCAATAGGATTGTTTTGGGATCTTCTTTATCCCATTCATCCATCGGAACAAATTCGTAATAGATACTATTGTCCAATATTAAGAGCATATCTTCTGTGCCATAGTCAGATTGAACCCCAAAATATCCTTCTGTGGCGTTATATATTTCCTGATAAGCAAATTTAGGATCCGGAAAAAACTCTGCAAAAACTGCTTTGTATGGTATAAAGCTCACAGCGCCATGGACGAAGATTTGCATATTTGGCCAGACTTCAAGTATATTCTGCTTCCCTGTATATTCCAATACTTTTTTAAATAGTACAAGTGCCCAGGTGGGTGAGCCCGCAACCATTCGAATGTCTTCCTGAACTCCTGTCCGTACCATGATTTCCAGTTTTTCCTCGAAGTTGGACATCAATGCTATTTCCAGAGGTGGAAACAATCTTTGCTGGGCGATCAGGGGAGTCCTCTGGAGTATCACCGCAGACACATCTCCTACTATGCTCCCAAGATAACCCTCAAGATCGTGAACCGTGGAACCCGGTATCACCATTGTTTTACCTTCAACAATACGAGGATCTTCCAGATTCTCATACATGATCGCTACAGACCTCCAACCACCTTTCACGTGGCAATCTTCATGATTTTCGTCAGTGATTGGAATGAATTTGCTTTTATCTGCCGTGGTGCCGGATGATTTTGCAAAATACTTTGTCCTTCCCGGCCAGAGTATGTCTTTTTCGCCGCGCATCATGCGAAAGATATCTTCCTTCAAGCTTTCATAATCTTGCAAAGGGAGCCTATCTTGCCATTGGTTTACGTTTGTGATTTCGCCGAATTTATATCGTTTGCCCCATTCTGTATTCCTCGCTCTACGAAGAATGGTGTCCAATTGTTGCCATTGGGTGTCGATAGGATAGTTTGAAAATTGCCTGATTTGGCCTCGGTGCAGCTTGAGATACTGCGCCCATATTGCATTCATCAGACTATTGACCATACAGAATATTAAGCTTGAATCAACAAAGATACAAAATCAAGGGAGGGCAGAGCAGATTTAAACGGCGATCAACGCGGAATTTTCAAATCATAGACTTTAGAAGTCTTGTTAGGCAAAGATCCCTTCATGAGCCAAGGGTTGTACAATTTGAGCATCCTATAGCTGACTCCGTTTTCATGTGCAAAATCTGCCAGGCTTGGAATTGAAGTGTTCACCGCAATGGTGTTATAGTTTTCCATTGGTTCGTAATCTTCGTCAGACTTCAGGTAAAAGCCAAATTTTTCAGGTTCCTTCAGTATACTTTTAATGGCGACCAAACGAAACAGGTAGCGATTGGTTTCATCGCTCAGATTTAGCCCATAGTATGTATTTTCTTTTTGTTCATCAAGGGCAGTTTGCAGTGCAGTTGGGCCCATGTTATAAGCTGCTGCTGCCAGTGACCAGCTGCCAAAACGTTGGTTGAGCTGCTTTAAGTATTTGCAAGCAGCCAAGGTTGATTTTTCAAAGTGATTGCGCTCATCAACAAATTCGTTTACCTCCAGACCGTATTCTTTTGCCGTTCCCGATAAAAATTGCCAAAATCCCTTTGCTCCAGCTGAAGAGACCGCATTGCGCAGTGAGGATTCAGCAATGGCCAAGTATTTGAGATCATCAGGGAGGCTTTGCTCTTGAAGAATCCGTTCGATGTATGGCAGATATCGGGCCATGAGTTTGAGATAGAGCAATGTGGAACTATGTTGGTATGTATTGATCAGAAGTTCCCTCTCCAGTCGTTCTCGTACATCAAAATTGTCAATCGGTATCTTTTCACCGGCAAAACTATACTCTCCGGCCAAGGTAATGCCATATATGCTTTGGTCTATTTGGTCAACGACCTTGTTGGTATTTTGGTCTGCACGAACAAAAAGTAACATCACTGCAATAGTCATGATCGCGCTTACTGAAAACCAGCTGATTACTTTCCGAATTTGCATTAGGTATAAAACTGATATACTTACTCAAACGCAATGAAAAGAAAATTTGTTTTAATCCACAAATGCAAGATCCTACTTCTGCACATTTGGATATCTGACTATTATCATGCTGATGCTGAAAATTCTGCTTGTCGAAAACTCAGCGTGATAAATAATGCAGCGGAATTTATTTTTACCATCATCCGGGCTTAGATCTAACTTCAATTCTTTCTCCAGAAGATTTTGTTGAGTAGGCATATTTTGAAGTAATTCTTTCAAGAAATCGATTCTGCCATATCCTTCAATTTCAAGATATTTTTCATCCTGAATGGAAATGCTACCTTTTTCAGCATCAGTTTTTGTATCCCAGTATCTTAAACTATAGACTTCAGATGCATTTTGTAAGCTATCACTAAAGAAGCCGGAGTCAGCAATTCTGAACATTCCGTCCTCTACTGTAGGACTATTGTTCCAGTGCTCGATGTTCAAATACTTTCTCAGTTTTTCTACTGTAGAATAGTCAATACTGTCTTGATTTATTCCTGCAATAAGAGTATCCGGAAAATAATTTAGTACATGTCCAAGGTAATTGTGTCTTTGGAAATAATAGAGATGTGAGGTAATCTGATCCGGCAAAAGACTGTCGGTGTGGATCCGCGCGGGAACTATTTTACCGTCTTCAATCAGCTGATGTCGATTGAGCAATGAGTCCCATCTACCAATCTGATCTTTGAGACTATGATTCCATGCATTCCATGGTCCCACAGCGGCCATCACACATGTAAAAAACAGCGAGGCCGGCAATATTCTCAGATCATCTTTTGGGCTTAGTATAAAATAAAAAGTGACCAGAGTCAACCAAAATGCCGCAGCTAAAGCAAGATATCTTTCAACGGTAAAACCATATTGATGAATTCTAACATAAAGTGCCGAAAACAATAAAACGAGCACGGGAATCATAGAGTAGAAAAAGTACTTTTTGAATTTTTTTAAAAGTACATTCTTGTCATAGGAAGGAAGAACAAAATTCAACAAATAAGTAAAGATTCCTGCTGCACTAAACCCCAGGCAGAGTTTGCCCACCCATCCTTTTGGCAATGACCACAGCACAAGTATTCTGAGACCATAAGCATACAAAATGATAAAATAGATGATAATCAGTGGGATCATAATATATTTTACCATGTTGATGATCACACGAGAAAATTCTGACTCTTCACTCGCTTCAAAAACTCTGGTTGGCACTTTCGAGGTCCAATAAAAAGTAAGCACCAGGCCAAATACCAAGATGACAATATCCATATGGACTTCCTTGTACCAGTGAATCTCAAACAGTTCCTGAATAGCAATCGTAGCGACCTGTAGCCCAGCCATTAATACTATGCTGTAAAACGCTCCCAGGACAAAATGAACAAACATTTCAAGATTAAATGTCCAGAATTTCCTGTTGTCATCGATGCGTAAAAAATATGAAAATGAGATCAGTAAATGTGTAGCAAGCACAAGCACCAGAAATTGCTCTAATGTATCCGGATGTTTCGGATCGTCGATCAGAATAGAATACAATGACAAAATAATAATGCCGGCAGATCCTAAGATATATTTCCATTTTGGAACATTAAAAGTGTTCTCAGCCATTAATTTCAATCCAACAAACAATGAAATACCCAGTACTGCGCCTAACAGTATTCTTATCAACCATTCGGCAGGATCATTGCTTCGATAAGTAATCATGGCAATCACAATGGATGCAATCGTGCATGCAATTGTCATAGGAAATCTCCTCACGCTCAGTTTGACTACATCCATGATGGACTGCCAACTCAATAACTGTTGTATTCGCATGATTTGATTTAATTTGAAATTGAAGGACTGAAATCCATAATTACAACTGACATTTTTCCATTAGACTCACTCGGTACCAACAATTTATCTGCTTCAACCTGCACGGCATCAGTCAATCGCAAATGTATATCCTTTTTACCCGTATTGAGTATACTCTTTCTCATATTTCTTCCATCTGGTCCTATGATATATTCAGAAACCGTAGTACCTTCTTCTATTTCGTCATTGAAAATCAATCTCAAAAAATCATCTGTACGCAAAAGAAAAAATGATGAATATAAACCTTCATCATCCTGTGAAAATTGCCTTTTATACAAAACCCTTTCCCACATTTTATTGCCCGCCGCAGAAAAACTTGCAACTGCGATATCTTCAAAGTAAAAATCAACCCAACGCGTACCGTTTAGAGGTCCAGCATTCTGATAAGGGTAAGATCTACGAGTCAGTTCTTTATTATTTTCTAGAAAAAGTAATATTGCACCTGTGTTTGTACACACTACTTGTCTAGTAACCAGATCGAGGTCTTTAATTTCTTTCTTTTTTGTACCAGTCCACTGCTGTATCATTTTTTCTCCAAATGGCTCATAGATAGGCTCTGAGAAAACTCCTCGACTAGTGATTGTGTTGATGAAATATCCGCTAGGTGAGGAACCTTTTTTCGTATATGTTCCAGCGAGTATCAATTTTTTTTCAACATTGTCATATTGCAATAGAAAATGTAAGGGAAGCATTTCTTCATAGTTATATTCTTTTTGCCAAGCTACATTACCTGAAGTATCAATGCTAAATAAATTAAATAGGAATTTTTTCTTCAGAAATTCACTTTCATTTTTTATTCCCAGTAGATAAATGTTTCCATCATTACTTACTTGTAGTTCGGGTACTCGCATTTCTTTATCTGCAATGATTTGACTGAGCAAAATTTCTTTTGCCTCTGATTTTGTCTTGTGATTGTATAACAATAATCTTCTTTGATCTTGCCGATCAGAATAGCCAAGACAAATCCAATCTTGATTCTCAGAAAACTTTGTTTTGAAGCCGGAATAAATATCCCAATCTTCACCTGAAATTATTGTATCTTCTTGTAATAAAATACCATGTACATTAAAAATTGAGTATATTAGTGAACCGATGTGCCCACTGTGTGATAAATAATAAACCCCAAATCCATTTGGCTCTCGGAGACATTCCATGACTTCCCATTTTTTGCCTTTTAACTGGAGATTTATTTCTTCTGTCCACTCCAAATTTTCCTGAAGTCTTTGCATTGTAAAACGAAGAGATTTATCATGCAATAGCACTGCACGAGACTGTTCTATAGGAATCAAATAATATGCAAAATCATTTCTTAGTGAAGTTTGAGCTGAAATATGACAGTTTTGACTTTCGAGAGATGCAGTGTGAAAACTAAATAGCAACAAAAACACAATATGTAGGCGCATATTACCATATGTCTGCCTGAGATAGTTAATTTCGCCCTGATAAGTTGACAAAAATGAAAGTTTCACGAATAATTGAATGTGTACCAAATTTTAGTGAAGGTAGGAATCCTCAGGCAATCCAAGAAATTTCTGATGAGATTCGCAACACTCCTGGGGTTAAGTTGATGCATGTCGATCCGGGACAATCCACCAATAGGACTGTTATGACTTTTGCCGGCACACCTGAGGATGTGATCGAAGCCGCTTTCAGAGCGATTAAAAAGGCCGCTTTGCTCATCAATATGAATCAGCACAAAGGAGAGCATCCTCGGATGGGTGCTACAGATGTGTGTCCATTGATCCCAATAACTGGGGTCAGCATGGAAGAAGCAATCTCATTTTCGCATCAACTCGCCCAAAGAGTCGCTTTAGAACTCTACATTCCGGTTTATCTGTACGAGAAAAGTGCCTCTGAGTCGTATCGCACATTGCTTGCAGACATCCGGGCGGGAGAGTACGAAGGTCTTCCTGAAAAAATGAAACTCGAAGCATGGAAACCCGACTATGGACCTTCTCTTCCACATCCAACTGCTGGTGCTACTGTGATTGGCGTAAGGGATTTTCTCATAGCTTACAATGTCAATCTGAACACAAAATCTGTTCCGCTGGCAAATGAAATCTCCTTTGACATCAGAGAAAATGGGAGACCACAGAGAGATCCTGTCTCGGGAAAGTTGATGAGAGATGAACGGGGCGAGATTTTGCGTATTCCGGGAAAATGTCAAGGCGTTAAAGCCATAGGTTGGTATATCGATGAATACAAATTTGCCCAGGTGTCCATGAATCTCACTGATAGTTCAAAGACTACCTTACATGAAGCTTTTGAGCAAACGAGAATGGCAGCTGAAACTCGCGGAATCCTTGCCACCGGGTCTGAGCTGGTTGGCCTTGTTCCATTGAAAAGTATGCTAGATGCAGGCAAGTATTTTCTACAAAAACAAAATAGATCACAAGGTGTCTCCGATGCGGAATTGATCGAGACCACCATTCAATCTTTGGGATTGAACAGCATCCAGAAATTTGAACCTGCAAAAAGAATCATTGAATATATGTTGGAAGAAAAGAAAGTAATGCTAAAAGATTTGAGCATAGAATCATTTGTACAAGAGGTGGCTAGCGAATCTCCTGCACCTGGAGGGGGTTCATCGGCGGCACTGTGTGGTACCTTAGGTGCCAGCCTCGCAACCATGGTAGCCAACCTCACAGCCCATAAGAAAGGCTATGAATCGCAATTCCAGTATTTCAGCGATTCTGCCCAACAGGGACAAGCGGCGATAAAAGCGCTGCAACAGTTAATTGATGAAGATAGCGCCGCTTTCAATCGGATTCTGGAAGCATTCAGACTGCCAAAATCCAGCCCTGAAGAAAAGAGGACTCGAAAAAAAGCAATCCAGGCAGCCACGATTTATGCGACAGACGTACCTTACCGAACAGTTGTTGAAGCTTCAAATTGTTTCCCCCTGGTAGAGGCGATGGCAAGAAACGGTAACCCGAATTCCAGAAGTGATGCAGGAGTAGGCGCATTATGCATTCGTACAGCCGTCGAGGGTGCTGCTCTCAACGTTTTCACGAATTGTCCCGGAATAGACGATCTGAAAATCAGAGAGCAATATATCAGCAACACTCAGCAAATACTTGCCGAGATTCGATCCAAAACCGATCTACTTATTGAATGGATTAGTCAATCTTTCTTGGCACCGCAGACAAATGATACTGTATAAAAAACCATAAGATGCAAAACTTATTGAAAATAGCATTTTTCAACTTTTTGTGGCTGACGTCAGGATTTCTACTTGCTCAAAACTTAATACCGAATCCGGGATTTGAGAATTGTGCGAAATGTCAGAACGGTTTTTTTGAATTGGGAATTAACAGTGGTGCAAATGATCCGATAGACTGGTATGCTGCAACATATGGGACTTCAGATTTTAAATCTGATCTGCCAAATTCCGGAAAGTTGCACGGTGGTTTTTTTGTGGGATATAAAAAGTTTGAGTACTTGGCAAATCATTTGGAATCTCCTTTGGTTGCCGGTGCCAAATATCAATGCAGTTTTTATATACGCCTATTTCCAAATGGGATGAGTTATGCTTTGGATGAAATAGGCATTTATTTCCAGAACGGAAAAGCAAATTTTCCCCAAGCTGAGCCATTATCCAAACTAAAAGCGCAATTTACCACACCGGATCGCGATTATATTTTGAGCGATCATTACCGTAAATTCACTTTTGAGTTTATTGCATGTGGTGGTGAAGACCAGATGATAGTTGGGCGAATGAATAGCTGGGGAGAAGCTGATACCTTGTTGGTTGCAAGCAAACCAATTGCAAATCTGGATCAGGCATATCCATATTATATAGTTGATGATTTCGACCTCCATTTGATTGATCAAGTTGAAAACAGAGCTCCTGACACTGTAAGAGTATGCGATCAGCAGAAAGTGAAAATCAGCTTGGATAGCTCCGGTATCTATGAGGTATTATGGAGTAATGGCTCAAATCAATTTTTAACTGAGATCGGGGGTGAATCAGCACCCTTGTGGGTGGAGTATAAATTTGGAAAAGACTGCAGTTCATTCAGAGAGGACATCGCTTTAGTGGTGGATAAAAAGCCAAATGTCGAGCTCAAAGGCTTGCTTTCATTGTGCCCTGGAAAGGCCTTGCAAGTGGAGGCTGTTTGTGACGGAGAGTGCCTGGGTTTTTTATGGCCGGATGGAAGTACCGGAAATACATTTGAGATTTCGGAACCCGGCAAGTTTGAACTTCAATACAAATGGCGCTGTCAATCTGAAAGCCTGTTCTTCGAAGTAGATACTCCTGATTACGAGAAAGACTTCATTATCACCTCAGATGTTGGGCAGATATGTTATTCTGATTCTACTTTTTTGAGGGCATCGTTACCCAAGGGTTGCCTGATACAAAAATGGTCAAACGGAGCGACAGATTCAGAAATCAAGGTGTTCAGCCCGGGAATATACGAGTTGATTTTAGATTGCCCTTGTGGCGAGATAAAAGGAAAGATAGACGTTAAAGCGACAGCCAATTGTACTCCAATCCGATTTCCAAACACCATCATCATCAACGGTGAGGAGGTGAATCGCACTTTCGGTCCTGCTGTTCCACCGGGATTGATAGGTCGAATCGCAGAGTATCAACTCTTTATTTTTAATCGTTGGGGTGATAAAGTGTTTGAAACAAATGACATCCAGCAAAGATGGAGTCCGGACAATAATTTACCTCCGGAGAGTTATATATATTCTGGGAAATTAAAATACTCTGTGTCAGGCAATTCAGGGATAGAAAAATATCAATTTAAAGGAAGTGTAAGCGTAATAAAGTAAAGATGATTTCAATAGACCTCTCAGGAAAAAATGCGCTCGTCTGCGGTGCAAGTCAGGGCATAGGAAGAGCATGTGCCATAGTTCTGGCAAAAGCAGGAGCTAGAGTTACTGCAGTAGCTCGGAATGCTGAAAAACTTTCTGAACTCATGAAGGAGCTTTCAGGACCTCCGGTCTCATCTCATCAGTATCTGGTATTGGACCTCAAACAAACTCAGGAAGTTAGAATGAGGGTTCACCAGTTAGCATTGCAAGGTCCGATACACATTTTGATCAACAATACGGGAGGGCCTCCTCCCGGACCAGCTATCAAGGCTGAAGAAGAAGAATATTTAGATGCTTTTCGACAGCACTTGATTTGTAATCAAATCATCACTTCCACTTTGATCTCAGGGATGAAGGCTGCATCTTATGGGAGAATTATCAATATTATCTCTACTTCAGTCAAACAACCCATAGATAATTTAGGAGTTTCCAATACGATAAGAGCAGCTGTTGCTTCTTGGGCAAAAACACTAGCGAACGAATTGGGACAATACAACATCACAGTAAATAATATCTTACCTGGTGCAACCCAAACCGAACGATTGGAAGAGATCATACGGCGAGAGCAACAAATTAAATCTCTGGAGCGAGTTGAAATAGTACGTCAACTTAGCTCAAGTATACCAATGGGTCGATTTGGACAGCCGCAGGAAATAGCATCAGCTGCTCTGTTTCTTGCTTCACCGCTCGCTTCCTATATTAATGGAATCAACTTACCTGTGGATGGAGGTAGGACAAAATGCCTATAATTAGGTTTACCTGACAGCTTGCTTGCCATTCTGGCAGATAATCTGGGCTGGCACACGCTTTGACCGTACAGGTCAAAATTATATTACATGCAAAGCGGTAAAATATCAGTACAAACGGAAAACATTTTTCCGATTATTAAGAAATTCCTTTATTCCGAACACGAGATTTTCCTGAGGGAATTGATTTCAAATGCGATAGACGCCAGCAATAAACTCAGGACCTTATCATCCAAAGGCGAGTTTAAAGGTGACCTTGGAGAGCTTAAAATAGAAGTCATTCCGAATGCAGAAAGTAAAACACTGACCATACGAGATTATGGTATAGGAATGGATGAAGAGGAAGTGAAAAAATATCTCAATCAGTTGGCTTTCTCTTCTGCACAGGAATTTTTGGAAAAGTACAAGGACGAAGTAAATATCATAGGGCATTTTGGATTGGGTTTTTATTCGGCATTTATGGTTGCCGATAAAGTGGAAGTCATTACCAAATCTTATAAGAATGGTGCTCAAGCAGTCAAATGGACTTGTGCCGGAGACACAGACTTTACACTGGAAAATACAGACAAGGAAAACAGAGGAACAGACATCGTCCTTCATCTATCAGCGGATTCAGTAGAGTTCAGTGAAAATTACAAGATTCAAGAGCTACTCGAGAAATTCTGCAAGTTTTTGCCCATTCCCATCCAACTTGGCACAAAAACAGAAAAGCATACTGTTGATGATGTAGAAACAGATGTAGAGGTCCCTAACATCATCAACAATATCTCTCCACTATGGAAGAAATCGCCCTCAGAAGCATCGGATCAGGATTATATTTCATTTTATCAGGAACTTTATCCATTTTCACCTGAGCCTTTATTTTGGATACACCTGAATATTGATTATCCGTTTCATCTGACCGGAATATTATATTTTCCAAAAATTAAAAATCAACTTGAAGTTCAGAAAAACAAGATACACCTTTACAGCAATCAGGTATTTGTAACTGATGATGTAAAAGAGATTGTACCTGAGTTTTTAATGCTTCTCCATGGAGTGATCGATTCACCGGATATTCCACTTAATGTATCTAGGTCTTATTTACAATCTGATCAGCAGGTTCGCAAAATAACAGGCTATATCACCAAGAAAGTGGCTGAAAAGCTACACGATTTATTTAAAAAAGACAGGCTTGATTTTGAAAAGAAATGGGATGATATTGGAGTTTTTATCAAGTATGGTATGATCTCTGATGACAAATTCGCAGAGAAAGCCCATCAATTTGCATTGTTAAAAAATTCAGAGAAGCAGTATTTTACATTGGAAGAATACAAGGAGAAAATAAAAGAGCTCCAAACGGATAAGAACCAAAAATTGAATTTGCTGTATTCTTCGGATCCTCACAGCCAATTTGCATCGATCAGGAAATGCACAGATCGCGGATATGATGTAGTCATTTTTGATAATGTGATAGACAACCATTTTATTCAACATCTGGAGTACAAAGAATCACTCCAATGCAAAAGAGTAGATGCAGATACAATAGACAAGCTGATAGAAAAAGAATCTGTTGCTGAGTCCGTCCTGAGTGAGGAAGAGATGAAAGCTGTAGAGAACTTGTTCAAACAAAGCAGTCAGAATAAGTCATCTCAGACGCTGGTGCAATCGCTGTCTCCAAGTGACCCACCGATCCAGATCGTCAGACCTGAATTCATGCGAAGAATGAGTGAAATGCAACACATGATGCACTTTATGAAGGGAGATGAATCAAACCCATTTAAAGACAGCTATACAGTAGTTGTCAATGCCAATCACTCATTGATTTGTGATAAGTTGCAGAAAGAACAAAATGATGATGAAAAGAATAATTTAGTCAATTATTTAATCCAACTGGCGATGATTGAAAACCAAATGCTTTCAGGTAAGGAGTTACACGAGTTTGTTCAGGATCGTTTGCAGCAAATTGGCTAGTTTAAAAACAAGAAGAATAGTTCGTTAAACACTTTTCTAATTGAAGAGCTTTGATTTTTCATATGATTTGACTTGTAATAGAAGGCCAAATACAAAATCTGAGTTAAATAATATACATAAAAAAAGCCGGATGATCATTTCCGGCTTTTTTTATTATTTTATAATTGGTTAACAGTTATTTCTTTATTCTGATTACTGTATAGTCTCTGTTGTCTGTATTTGATTCAATTACGGTAGCAACTTTAATTGCATAATATTCAGTATTGCCAACATTTACTAAAAATTCTGTTGTCGGATCGCAAAGCACGTCATTGTTAGCTGCATCTGTACCTGCATTATATGCCGCTTTGATATCATCGCTAAATTTCAAACTTAGATACGTTACTGAGGCTGGGAAATTTCTTAGTTTTGCTCCATTTGTACCTCCGATTCTATGCAGCCAATTAGTAGAGTTAATTGCGTTTCCTAGATCTTTTATGTTAGCTGTAGCATCCGAGGATACAACAACCTTAAAATTAGATAAATCCACCCCACTTTTATCAGGTCCATCCAAATTATTAACTTGAAGAGCTGAAGACTCTATAACAACCGTTCCAAATGTAGTGATAGAAAAATTAATTTCATCCGTCAGTCCGGCTTCATCTTCTACTTCAACAGTATATTCTAAAGTTTCCACATTTGAACTGGATTTTATAGAAATGATCCAATCATCCAAACCATCTTTTTCTGTATTGAACAGTAATGTAGGGTTGGCAGAAATATTTACTGCATTGATCTGAACTCTATTAAAATCTGTAATGGCAACACCACCTTCCAGAATTGAGATCGTTTTCAATTGCTTTGTACCTTTTGTAGCATCTATTTTAATACTGAAAACAGTATCTCTTTTGATTGTTGCATTTCCACTTATAAATCCTGATCCGGATACAAAGTCAATTACCGGACCATCTGTTGTTGTATTATTATCATCTGGATTACAAGCAACAAATGTCAATAGTCCAAGGCTTAAAAAGAATAAGATTTTTTTCATTATATTGATATTTATAGTTTAGTTAAATTATTTTACAGTTTGCTTTAGTTTTTTGATTACTGCAAGCTCATCTCTCAGCACATTAATAGTTGGAGTGAAAGATTTGAATTTTGACTTAGCAATTTTTGCCTCTGCCTCATCTAATGATTTTGAACTGACATTGGTTGTCCTGCTCATCGCTGACAACAATTTGTTGTTTCCAAAATAATACTTTGTGTCTTCGAAAATCGTTTTTCCTTTTTGTTTCAAGCTGTTTTTAGTGGTATGATAACTATAAACCAAGTTGTTGTCGCTGAAAAAATAATCGACTCTCTTTTCTCCTCCTGGAGTCATAGCTACTTTGGTAATCTTTTGAATTTGCCCTTCAGCGTCACTCCAGATAGAAATAGTTGCCTTTTCAGGAACTTTAACTTCGGTAGTTTTTTCTGTAAAATTTGAATTAGCTGCAAGCTCTTGTACTTTTTGGTCGATCATGGAAAGCTCTGAAGATGAAGCTGAATCTGCTGCTTTTTTAGAGCTGCTGCAAGAAGACAATGCGATCATCGCTATCACTGCCGCCATGCTGAACATTTGAAATACTTTCATTGGATATAAATTAAAATTGGTTAATAAAATTTTCTGATTTTGCTCAATCCATAAGAGAGACGTATCAAAACGCCAAAAGATTCTTAATGATTCGTTAATTTTGAATGAAAACGGGATAATCCACAAGCGAAAATGGACAATTAATAAAGCAAAGATATGATACTTCCTTTAAAATTTAAACGGGAATAAGTGAATATTATTATAATTCTTCCGGATATGTATAGCCAGATATTTAGCTTACAGCAATCATTTTGTTCAAGACCAGGCCTGATTTCCAGATTCAATTTGAAGAAATTCGATTTAGAAAGCCACTGAATTCATTAAATTTGCCCTATGGCCAACTTAGATCTTCAGCCTCATTTTGCCGAATTTGCCCGGAACATAGTGGGGTTTGACTCCGAGATTCCGACTGTCAATGGACCAAAACCACTGATTTATGCGGATTGGGTAGCCAGCGGCAGATTATACAAGCCGCTAGAAGAAGAGTTGTTGAATACTTATGGTAGCTTTCTTGCCAATACGCACACCGAAGCTACATTCACAGGTTCTTTCATGACCCGCGCTTATCATCAGGCTAAGGAAGCAATCAAAAAACACGTAAATGCATCGGACAGCGACGCAATCATTCTCTGTGGTTCTGGCATGACAGGTGCACTTGCTAAGTTGCAACGCATATTGGGTCTAAAATGTCCTGAACAATTGCACTCCTTTTTGGATTGGTCGCGAATTGAAAAACCGGTAGTGTTCATCACTCATATGGAACATCATTCCAATCAAACATCATGGTTGGAATCCATCTGTGAGGTTGTCCTCATTCCATATGATGATTCAGGATTACCTGATCTGGGTCAATTTGAGAATTTACTCATTCAGTATCAGAATCGATCCCTCAAGATAGCCTCAGTCACGGCCTGTTCTAATGTGACTGGAGTGATTACTCCATTTTACCAAATCGCAGAAATCATTCACAGACAAGGTGGGTATTGTTTTGTAGATTTTGCATGCAGCGCCCCATATATTCATATGGACATGCACCCGGCAAATCCACTCCAAAAATTAGATGCAATATTCTTTTCGCCACACAAATTTCTAGGAGGGCCTGGTACTCCAGGCATTTTGATCTTTTGTCAAAGTTTATATCATAATCACATTCCTGATCAACCCGGAGGCGGTACCGTAAAATGGACCAATCCTTGGGGAGAGCATCATTATGTGGATTCTATCGAAGAAAGAGAGGATGGAGGCACGCCGCCTTTTTATCAGACCATAAAAGCCGCGCTTGCCATCCGGTTGAAAGAGAAACTTGATCCGATCAAAATCAAAATACGCGAAGAGCAATTGTTCAATCGCATTTTTGATTCTTTGTCTGATTTAGAAGATGTTCATATTTTAGCTGGCAATATCAGACATCGCATTGCCGCATTTTCATTTTTTATCAAAGATTTGCACTATAATCTTGGAGTCAAACTACTCAATGACAGGTATGGTATCCAAATGCGTGGTGGTTGCAGTTGTGCTGGAACGTACGGACATATTCTTTTTGGAATTCCCATCGAACAATCTCACTCCATTTGCGAATTGATTGACAGCGGTGACCATAGTCAGAAACCCGGATGGATCAGATTATCCATACATCCTGTGATGACAGATCAGGAGATCGATTACATATTGGATGCTATCCATGATATCAGGCTTAACTGGAGGACTTATAGCAGAGAATATCATTATGATGTCCAACAAAATTTATTTTTTCATCAAAGTGAATTGAAAACGGAGTCGGCACTGCATCTCGTTTAGAAAATTCGTGGGTATCCTATCGAAATGGATTCAGAGGAGCTTATTTAAATTTCATATTCCGCCACTAATGGGCAGTGGTCGGAAAATCTATATTTCCTCTGATGCTCAAACGATTTTACTGAGTCTTTTAATCCAGGCGTGATGGAGTGATAATCTATCCTCCAACCTTTGTTTTTGTCATATGATCCTGCCCTGTAACTCCACCAACTAAATTCTTGTACAGAAGGGTGTATTACTCTAAAACTATCTACGAATAATTCCGAAAACCAAGTATGTAGCCAGGATCTTTCTTCCGGTCGAAAACCACTCGGCATATCCTTTCGTTCTGGATTGTGGATGTCAATATCTTCATGCACAATATTGTAATCGCCTACCACGATCAGATTTTTATATTTTCGGATACATTCTTTAAAAAACGGCAAAGTCCGATCCAGGAATTTCATTTTAAACTCATGTCTGTCTTCACCTGAAGAGCCTGAGGGAATATAAACGTTGAGCAAACTCCATTGTCCAAAGTCCAAAAGTACAAATCTTCCCTCCCTGTCGTATTCGGGGATGCCGCATCCATGTACCACTGAAAGGGGTTCTTCCTTGGTCAGCGTCATCACGCCGCTATAGCCTTTTTTTTCTGCACATGACCAGTAGGCACGATATCCTTGAGAACCAAACAGGTGTTCATCTGCCATGCTTTGGTCCATTTTTGTCTCTTGAATGCAGACGCAATCAAATCCATTTTCTTCAAGCCATCCATGAAGATTTTTTTGCATTGCTGATCTTAGTCCATTCGCATTAAGAGAAACTATTTTCTTCATGTATGTTTATGATAAAAAAGAAGAAATTAAAAATCATTGTTGTCTCAAAAAATATAATTTCTTGAAACGGATTATTTTTGTTTTTTTACATCATTCAATACATAAATCGACTCTAAGATTTCCTGATCTTTTGAAATAGATTTTAAAAAATCTTCATTTCTTCCCACTCTGCTGGAATCCATATTGATATAATCCATATCGGATTGAAGGTTTGTACTCTTCAGATGTGGAATCACATCTTTCCCCAGATTCTCGAACTTCTTTGCCAATTCATTCCTTTCTTTCATTATACCAGCAAATCTGTCATAATTCAAAGGAAAAACTTGTTGATCTCTGAGACTTTTCAACCTTTTAGCATTTTCATCAATCAAACTATATGTCGGATTGTTTTTTATTCTGTCTTTGCTTTTGGCTTTAATTTCATCTAAATTGGAAATTGAAAATACATTTTGAACGTAATTTTCTTTTTTGATTACGTCGTATGGCATTGGATGCTCGTATTCTTTTTCGCCATTATCCAGATAGGTATAATAATTCGGTACCAAAACATCTGGTTCAACACCTTTCAATTGAACAGAACCTCCATTTACCCTATAGTATTTTTGAATCGTGATTTTTACTTCACCAAGTGGTTTTACAGCGATAGGATCACCACCTGAAGCGAGTTGAATCACATTTTGATTAACAGTCCGATCCAGATTTACAAATCGCTGGACAGTACCTTTTCCAAATGTAGATTCACCACCTAAAATTACCGCTCGTTTGTAATCCTGAAGACATGCTGCGATAATTTCTGAAGCTGATGCACTGTTGCTGTTTACCAGAATTACCATTGGTCCATCAAAATGTACAGAAGGGTCAGGATCCATATATGGACTTATATTGCCACGGCTACGTACCTGCACGATTGGTCCTTCCTCGATGAATAAACCAGCCATCTCAACAACTTCTTGCAGGGATCCACCGCCATTGTTTCTTAGGTCCAATATCAAACTCGTAGCACCTTCAGCTTTTAGTTTTTTCAGCTCATTCGCGATATCTTTAGCTGCACTTGGACCATTAGGATTGTCAAAGTCTGCATAAAATCTAGGCAATTTGATGTAGCCTACGTGCGAAAGCAAACTATCCACACCGATAATTGCCGACCTGGCAAATCCTTCATCCATGATGACCTCATCTCTCGTAATTGTTATATCCTTTACCACACCACTGGATTTCTTGACTTTGAGTGTGACGATTGTGCCTTTTTTACCGCGAATCATTTTAACGACATCATCGATCACCATCCCTTTGATGTCAACTGGATTTTGATCTTTTTGCTGTACGCTCAGAATGAGGTCATTGTTTTCGAGATCTTTTTGTTTCCAAGCCGGGCCACCCGGAACAATGGATACCACTTTAGTATATTCACGGTCAGTTTGCAGTCGGGCTCCGATTCCTTCCAGTTTACCGGTCATGTTGATATTGAAATCTTCTTTATCTTTTGGAGAGAGGTAGTCTGTATGTGGATCATATTGATGTGTCAATGTATTGAGATAGATTTCAAAACGATCATTGCGTTTGAATTCTTTCATCCTTTTAAACCACCCTTCGAAATTATCTTTGACTTCTTTTCTAATATCAATTTCCAGACTGTCTGCTGGTTTGGTTTTGTTTTCTTTTTCGAGATTTTTTTTGTCATCATAATATCGACTCATCAATTCATATTGGATTGATTTTCGCCAGAAATCCTTGAGCTCTGCATCATCTTTTGCGTATGGTCTGATCTCTTCATCCAAAGAAATGTTTTCTTCTGATTTGAATACGAAAGGCATATCAATGAATGAATAAAAATAGCTTTCTGCTTTTTCCAAGGCTTTGTCCATCAAATCATTAGACTTATCAAAGAATGAAGTTTCACCATTCTTGAACTGGTCATCGATGAGCATTCTTTCTGATTCCAAAAGATTTAGATCCTGTGATGTAAACAGGCGTTTTCCGGCATCCAGGTTGAGTAAATACTCTTTAAATACCGTTTGCGAAAAATCGTCATTGACATTTTGTGGACTGTAATGATATCCTTGAAGGATGTCATAAACGCTCTTCAGTAGCAGGCCTTCGCGAGATTTTGGTTCAGGTTCTGTGCGGCAATAAGCTGTCAGACAAATCACCAGTATAAAGGATGGCATCAAAAATAACCAGGATCTTTTATATTCCATTTTTTGCTTCATTTGTTGAGTATAAACGCGATAATGCTTAAATAAGACTCATCAAAGCACAAAGTTCACTTTTTTTAGCAAAAGTTTAACCAAATGAATGAGCTTATCAATTTGGAATAAATAGAAGGATCTAAACTAAGCGTCAACCCAGCTGGTGACGTCCTCAACTGGCTTTCGAGAGGAGTTGAACTGCAATTCCGGTTTTTTCCATCCCATAAAAAAGTACCCAAGGCATTCAGTCGTTTCATCTAAGGGATAGAAATCATTAAAATCCTTAATGGCCGAAGGAGTAGACCAATATGATCCGATGTTGAGCACACTACAGGATAACCACAAGTTTTGAACTGCACAAGCCAGGGCAGCGGTTTCTTCCCAAGCCGGGATGAGAGTTTCAGGACTTCTTTTGATACAAATGGCTATGACTGCGGCAGACTGTAAAGGCTTTTCTCCTGCTTTTTTCCTCTTTTCTTCACTGAAAGTTTCTGGTGAAGCCGTTTTTTTGTAAAAATTCTGTAAAAATTCGCTGAAACGTGATCTCGCCTGACCGGTGATGACTACAAATCTCCAGGGCTCTGTCTTCTTGTGGGTTGGCGCCCAAGTGGCATTTTCCAGCATGGCTTTGATTAGTTTTGGATCGATCTCTCCCGGTTGATAAAACTGAGGGTAGACTGCTCTTCTGTTTTTGACCAAATCGCTGAATTCTTCAAATGTAACCATATCTTTATTTTAATATGTTAAAAAATAATTTAGATTTGCTTAAATTTTATAATAAATTATGACAAGTGCTGCTGAAGATAATTATCTGAAGGCAATTTACAAAATAGCCAATTATTCTGGAGATAAAACAGTCAGTACCAAATCCATAGCCGAAGAAATGCAAACTTCGGCGCCTGCAGTGACCGATATGTTGCACAAACTGGCGGAGAAAAAGCTGGTTCAATATCAAAAGTATTACGGTGTAAAGCTGAGCAAAGAGGGGCAAGTGGTCGCACTGCAGTTGTTGCGAAGGCATAGATTGTGGGAGACTTTCCTTCATGATAAGTTGGGATTTTCATGGGCTGAAGTGCACCCATTGGCAGAGCAATTGGAGCATATCAGATCTGAGGCATTGATCGATAGTCTGGATCAGTTTTTAGGGCAGCCGAAATTTGACCCACACGGAGACCCGATCCCAAATGCCCAAGGCAATATAACCATGAGGTCACACCTGATCTTGTCTGAGATCGTTCCCGGTGATGAGATCTACCAGATTATTGCTGTAAGACAACAATCAGAAGATTTTTTGAAATTTCTTTCAGAACATAAAATGACACCGGGGCGATGCATAAGGCTCAAATCCGTCAACGCCTTTGACAGAAGCTGTCTGATCATCAATGAGTTGGATGCCAGCATTTCAATCAGCAATCAGTATGCGAGACAAATTTTCGTAAAAAATATCACATGAGGGCGCTCATCATTTTGATCATTTGGTTCGGGGCAGAATTAGATCAATTAGCTGCTCAAAAGCTAAAGGTCTTGGCGACTGCATCCATGTGGAAAGATTTGGCCGAACAGATAGGAGGCCCGTTTGTGCAGGTGGACTTGATCGTCCCTGTAGGTTCAGACCCTCATTCTTACGAACCCACACCTGATGACCTTTTTAAAGTGAATGAAGCTCAACTCATTCTTGTCAATGGTTTGAGCTTTGAAGGTTGGTTGGACAAATTGATTCGAAATTCTTCAGCTAAGCACACTCAGGTATTAATAACAAAAGGGGTCAAAGCCCTGTCTAATCCTGAACATCCGGGTGCTTATGATCCACATGCATGGATGACTGCATCAAATGGAGCTATCTACGCTCAAAATATCGCCAATGCTTTAGTCACCTTCGATCCCGCCCACAGCAAAGAATATCAATTTAATGCCGGAGTTTATATCAAACAATTGGAAGATCTGGATAGGTACATATTGCAGCAGATTCAACGGATTCCTGCTGAACATCGGGTATTGGTAACATCACATGATGCATTTCATTATTATGGTTTGAGATATGGCTTAGAGTTGCATTCACTCCTGGGCACATCTACAGATGCTGATGTACAAGCCGGAGACCTGATATCTATCAACGCACTGATTAAGAAAAGAGCAATCCCGGCTATTTTTACAGAGAGTACAGTCAATCCTAAACTGATACAAAGTATTCGGGAAGAAAACAGTATTTCGATAGGAGGAAGTCTGTATGCAGATTCTTTGGGTGACGAGAAGAGTCCGGCTTCTGATTATCAAAAAATGTTGAGACATAACACTGATGTTATCGTGCGAGCCTTGACCGGTTCATTTAATTTCACCCATCAAGAAAAATTACTTTCACCTACTGCCGTATATTCATCTTTGATTGGAATTTACCTTTTACTTTTTTATGCTTTTCTTTATTTAGTTAAAAGTCAAAAAAAATAATGCCAGGAGGGAAATGATTTAGTGTTCAAATGATTATTATGAAAGCTTCAAACCAGTATTCTATTCAGATTAAGGGCCTGACTGTAGCGTATCAGAGCAAAAAGGTCTTACATTCCATATATCTGAACATTGAGCGCGGACATATTTATGGTCTGATCGGTCCCAATGGCGCAGGGAAATCAACCCTATTCAAATGCATCCTGGGCGAAATTAAACCAAACGCAGGAGAAATTTTAATTGAGGACCGGGATCACGTATCTCAGCTTATGCAAATCGCATATGTTCCCCAGAAAGATGATATCGATTGGGACTTTCCAGCCCGGGTGAAAGACATCGTTTCTATCGGTAGATTCAGCTCAAAAAAATGGTATCAATCTTTCTCCCAAGATGACCATAAAAAAGTGGAGGAGTCATTAAAAAAATTGGATATCACTGATCTGGCAGAGCGTCATATCAGTGAACTTTCTGGTGGTCAGCAGCAGCGTATGTTTATCGCTCGCGCATTGTGCCAGGAGCCAGAAATTTTCTTGTTGGACGAACCATTTGTGGGTGTAGATGTCAAGACAGAAAAGATCATCATGGATACTCTGAAGGAACTGGCAGCTTCAGGTAAAACAATTCTCGTGGTGCATCATGATTTGGATA
>Ga0268298_10002164_pt1 | contig 21865 bp, 19 predicted proteins | sample WWTPWeurt_MetaG_FD_194462 | JGI IMG/M metagenome (GOLD analysis project Ga0268298, IMG submission 194462) | Activated sludge microbial communities from WWTP in Nijmegen, Gelderland, Netherland - WWTP Weurt | ecosystem: Engineered > WWTP > Aerobic digester > Activated sludge | place... | reverse complement strand
TCACGTTCTACCGCCTGGTGCGGCCGGCGGGGCCGGGCTGGGCCTCGGTCCGGGCCGAGGCGGGCGTGGGGCCGGCCGACGACAGCCTCCCCCTCGCGCTGCTCGGCTGGGCCACGGGGATCGCCTTCGTCTATGCCGCGCTCTTCGGCACGGGCAGCTTCCTGTATGGCCGGACCAGCCAGGCCCTGGTCTGGCTCGTGGTCTTCGTGGTCAGCGGCGTCGGGTTGCTGCGCCTGGTGCCGCGCATCTGGGGCAGCAGCACGTCCGGCTGACCCGGGACCGCCCGATGCGCCACGGGGGCAGCGGAGCGCTGATCGCGCTCCGCTGCCCCCGTTCCCTCTCCCGCCCGCGGCTACCCGCCGAACACGGCGGCGACGATCCGCTCCAGGTCCCGCCGGCCCTGCCCGAGGGCCGCCGCCAGGCGGAACTGCACCCGGGCCCGGTCGAGGTTCTGTCCCGGCCGCTGGATCCGGTAGTAGCGATCGCCGGCGAGATGGTCGGCCAGGAACCGGAGCCCCTGCTCGAAGGTGATGACCAGCCCCGCCGCGACGAAGAGCCCACGCTCCGCGGGCGCCAGCCCGACCGGGGCCAGGCCCGCCGCGAACCCCTCCACCAGTGCGGTGAACTGCGCCACGTCCACCGCCACCGGCGCCTCCGCGGCGGCGTCTTCCGCGGCGTGGGTGGCACCCGAGCGGATCAGGTCGCCGACGTCGTGCAGCAGCGTGCCCATCATCACGGTGTCGAGGTCGATGACCGCGACCGGTTCGCCGGTGGCGGCGTCGAGCAGCACGTTCCCGGCCTTGGCATCGTTGTGCACCACGCGGCACGGGAGGTCCGCCGCCGCGAGCAGTCCCACCCAGACGCGGTGCGTCTCCACGAACGCGAGTTCCGCCGCCACGCCCGCCAGGCGGTCCGGGACCGCGCCGGCCACCGCCCGATCGAATGCGGCCAGGCGGGCGGGGGTGTCGTGGAACCCCGGCAGCGTCTCGACGAGCGGAGGCCCGGGAAAGTCGGCCAGCATCGCGTGGAAGCGGCCGAAGGCGCGCCCCACCGCGAAGGCCTCCGCCGGGGTCCCGACCCGCTCGATGGCCCGCACCCCGTCGAGCCAGGGGAAGACCCGCCACCAGGCCCCGTCGGCATCGCGGCAGCCGGGCACGCCGTCGTCCGCGTGGAGCGGCTCGGGCACGCGCCACCCCGCTCCACCCACGGGGTCCGCGCGCACCGCGGCCGCGAGGTGGGCCGCCACCCGCGCCCCGTTGGTGATGACCGGGGCACCGTCGGGGAAGACGTGCGGATTGAGGCGCTGGAGCAGGAAGCGCCCGGGGCCATCGGGCCCCGCGCCGGTCACGAGGTAGGAGTCGTTGATGTGGCCGCCCCCCTGGAGGGCAGGCGGCGCGTCGGGGTGGACCCGGAAGCGCGCGAGCAGCGCGGCGAGGCGGCCCGGACTCAGGGCCACAGCGCGGCGGGATAGTCGCCGCGGTCCACCGCTGCGGCCAGCTGGCGCTGGACCCACTCGCGGTCGGCGGCGTAGGTCACGCCGCACCAGCGGCTGGTGGTGGGCAGCACCCGGACGCGCGCCTGGCCGCGGTCGAGGCCGTCCTGCACCGCGTCGGGGAGGTAGCTCTCCCCGCTCGTGCCGGGGCCGGCCTCGAGGAACCGAAGGAACGCCGCCTCGAGCAGCGGGAAGATGGCGCCGGTGAAGGCCCAGAGGTTCATCGAGACCGGGGCGTCCTTCGCCACCCGGACATGCCCCGCCGGTCCGATGCCGCTGAAGTCGCCCCCGGGGCCGGCCACCAGGTCCCGCGTCTCGATGATGCCCTGCAGCAGCCCCTCCGGGGACACCCGCAGCACCGCGCGGTTCACGCCGCCCGCGGGGCTCGCCGTCTGGTCGAGCCGGTATCCGACGACCGCGTGGTCGGGCGCGTCCGGCGGCGTGGCGGCGAGGAAGCGGGCCGCGGCGGCGATGGCGTCGCGGCCATAGCAGTCGTCGGCGTTGAGCACGGCGAAGCTCCCCTCGACGGCCTCGCGGGCCGCGAGCACCGCCTGGGTGGTGCCCCACGGCCGGGTGCGGCCCGCCGGCACCGTGAATGCTGGGGGCAGCGCCTCCGCCCGCTGGAACGCCACCCGCACCGGGAGCCGCCCGCGATAGCGGGACCCGACCTGCCGCTCGAAAGCCTCCGCCATCTCGGGCCGGATCACGAACACCACCGCCCCGAACCCGGCGCGCCAGCCATCGTAGACGGCGTAGTCCATCAGGGTGGCGCCGCCCGGGCCCAGCGGGTCGAGCTGCTTGAGCCCGCCGTAGCGGCTCCCCAGCCCGGCGGCGAGCAGGACGAGCGCGGGGGCGGTCACCGCCCCGGGGCCATCAGCACCGCGTTGGTGAGGAGCTTGGCGGGACCGCGCCAGAACCCGCGATACACCGGATTGCTGGCGAAGAGCACCACCTGGCCCTGGCCCGAGGATTCCACCGCCGCGTAGACGCTGTTGCGGAGGTGCTTCTCGGTGTTCGCCGGCCAGCTCCAGCCGGAGAGGAGCAGGTCGGGCCCCGTGAAGGCCACGGGGTTCGCGCCCTTCTCCGAGGGCTTGAGCAGCGCGCTCGTCTCCAGGAACACGGGCAGCTGGTCGCGGTCGTAGCCGAAGGTGAGCCAGTGGGTGCGGTCGAGCGTCGCGCGGAAGATGCTGCCCGGGATGAACTCGGGCCGATTGCCGCCGGCCGCCGTGGGCGACACCAGGGGCGGGCCGATGGGCTCGCCCCCGGTGACGGTGGTGTCCTTGGCGGCGGTACTGTCGCCGGTGACGGCGGCCACCGTCGTCAGCCCCACCTCCTTGCGGCCCACCAGCTCCACCGCGTCGCCCACGGCGATGACGGCCCCGCCCTCCTCGACCCAGCGCCGCAGCCGGGTGGCCCCGCCCTCCCCGAGCTCCCGGTACATCCGGCCGGCGGAGCCGTCCGGGATGATCAGCGCATTGTACGGCGCCAGGTCCATCCAGCCCAGGGTGGCCAGGTTCACCAGCGTGACGGGGATGCCGAGCTCCCGCTCGAAGTAGAACCACAGGGCCCCGAACGCCGTCTGGTCCACCCCCTCACCCGCCGCCAGGAGGATGCGGGGAGCGTGGAGCGCTTCCACCGTCTCGCTCCCCACCCCGTACTGTCCCGAGTCCGGGAACGCCGACTGGGCGGCGGTCACCGGGACCCCGAGCTCCACCGCGAGCGCCGCGATCCGCGCATGCACCGTCTCGTCGTTGCGCTGCACCCGCACCACGAACGTCCCGACCGGGAAGCCGGTACCGTTGGCGGTGAGGGTACGGGTGGCCACGCCGACCTTGGCGCCCTCGCGCAGGAGTCGCATGGCCAGGCGGGCGCCGGCCTCGCTCTCGTTGCCGAACAGGTACGCCGACCGCGCCCGGGGCGGCGCCGCCGCCACCAGCGGTGGCGCGGCGGTGAGCCGCTCGGCCGTGACCCGGGTGGTATCGTCGGTCCACCAGGCGTCGAGGCCGAGGGTGAAGGGGAGCGACCAGCCGGTAACGTCGTAGAACTCGTAGCCCTCGCGGTCGCTCTCCTCGCCGCGACGCTGGTTGCGCTGATAGTGGCCCAGCTGCTGGCGCACGAAGCCGGAATCGAAGGCGGCCCGGGGCTCGAGCATGGTCGTGGCCAGGCGGGCCTCGGGCTGGTTGAAGTCCACTACGTAGGTCCCCGCGGGGAAGGTCCGCCGCGCGGCCGCGCCGCCGTAGTAGGAGGTGGCGCGCAGGGTGGTCCACGGCTGGGTCAGTCGCGAGACCTCGATCTCCTCGCCGGTGAGCCGCCGGACCAGCCACGCCAGCCGCACCGGGTCGGCGCCCGAGAACAGCACCCGGCGCATCGGCCGGCGCTGCGCCTCGGCCATGCCGGTGGCGTGGAACTCATGGAAATCGCGCAGTCGCTCGGCGCGGGTCTCGGCGGCGTACCCGAGCGTGGCGAGCGAGGCCACATAGTGGTGCGCGGTCGCCATCTCGAACGTCACCCAGGTACCGTCGTCCTTCCGCTTCTTGAGCTCGGGGCCGCCATCGGTCTCGTAGGTCATCCCGACCCCACCCCGCATCGTGGGCCACATGTCGATGTAGCCGGGATAGAAGAAGTCGAACACGTCGCGGACGTAGTACTGCCAGCTGAAGCCGTCGAACGCCTGTCCATTGCGGCGACCGAAGCGCTCGAACCAGCCGTAGGTGCGCGCGGGCAGGTTCTGGTTCTGGGCCTGGGCCACCGGCGGGAAGAAGTACTGCGAGGTGGTGCTGTGCAGGTCGGCCACCACCTGCGGCCGCCAGCGGACGTAGACCGAGGCGAGGGCCTTCGACTCGGCCTGCGACTGGGCGAGCAGGTCCCGGTTCATGTCGAAGCGATAGTGGTTGAACCGGCCCCAGATGGCCCAGGGCTCGGTCTGCTCCACGGCGGCGGGGTCGTCGGTGCCGGTGGCCACCGAGTTGGACCAGGCCGCGAACCGCTCGTGCCCGTCGGGGTTCTGCGACGGGTTGATGAGCACCACCACGTTGCGGAGGATCTCGAGGGTGGCCGGCTCGTCCGAGGCCAGCAGCTGGTAGGCGGTCTGCATCGACGCCTCGAAGCCCGCCGGCTCGTTGCCGTGCACCGAATGCGTGAGCAGGACCGTCACCGGGGTCCGCTCGGCCAGGGCCCGGGCCTCCGCCGCCGTGGTGCGCCGCGGGTCGGCCAGCCGGGCCAGGTTGTCCCGGATCTCGTCGAGCCGTGCCAGGTTCTCCGGCGCCGAGATGATCAGCAGCCGCATCACCTTCCCTTCCACGGTCCGCCCGATCACCTCGCTCCGCACCCGGTCCGGCGCGGCAGCCATCATCCGGTCGAAGGCCTGCTGCTGCTGGTGGTACATCGTGTGCTGGTCGCCGGCGGGATAGCCGTTGAGGGCGTCGGGGCGCGGCACGGCGGCGCGGTACGGCCCACGGGCGTAGAAGTCGAACTCCTGGGCCGAGAGCAGCGTCGGCAGCAGCAGCAGGGCGGTCAGCAGTCGCATGAGGATGGCGGGAGGGCTGGAGGTGAAGCTGCGTTGGTGGGCCGGCCCCTGCCGGTCCGCCCGAGAGTATAGCCCGCGCGGGCGCCGTCAGCCACCACCGGCCACGACGGGCCGGGCATGGCTGGCGCGCTGGCGGCCCAGCAGGTCAAAGGTCTCCGCGACCACGGCGCCCAGCAGGAACACCACGCCGGTGTAATAGAGCCAGAGGATGAAGAGGATCACCGCACCGAGGTTGGCGTCGGCGGAGAAGCGGTCGGCCACCGCCAGGTTGTGCAGGTACCAGCCGTAGAACCGCTTGGCCACCTCGAACAGCAGCGCCGTGAACAGCGACCCGGCCAGCGCCGCGCGCCGCGGCAGGCGGCGGGGCGAGGCGTGCCGGTAGACCACGTAGAAGAGCGCGGCGGAGAAGACGAACGCCACCACCTCACTGACGCTCCGGCCGATGGACCCGACCAGGAGGCCGAGCCCCGGCCAGCGGGCGATCAGGTCCTGCCCGCGGGTGTTGAGCACCCGGAGTCCGGTGGTCAGCGTCGCGTTCCCCACCAGCAGCGCCAGGGTGAAGAGCACCATCACGGCATCGCGCAGCTTGCCCGCGAGGAAGCCCAGCACGAAGTGCTGGCCCGTCGGCCGGCGCGGCACGTCGTAGACGAGGGTGAGCGCGGTGCGGACCGAGGCAAAGAGGCGGGTGGCGAACCAGAGGAAGAGCGGCACCGCGTACAGCGAGATGGCCAGTCGGGCCCGGGTGAAGCCGAGCAGGAACTGCTCCACCGCCGCGAACGGCCCCGTGCCCCCCGCGCTCGCCGCCGGCGGCACCACGCGCTGGAACAGCTGGTGGAGGTCCTGCGCGCTGGAGCGGGGCGAGAGGTGGGCCACGTGGGTGAGCGCCACCAGCAGGAGCAGCAGCAGCGGGATCGCCGCGAGCAGCGCGTCGAAGGTCAGCGCGCTCGCGAGGAACAGGATGTTGTGGCGGTCCGCCTGGTGCACCGTCCGCCGGAGGAACGCCCCGGCACCGCGGAGGCGGGCGACAACCTCACCCGCGGTCAGGCGACCGGCTCCTCGTCCTCGTCGGCCGGTTCGGGCGCGCGGCGCCGGGCGCGGGCCTCCGCCAGCCGGCGCTCCAGCTCGCTGCGCACCTCGTCACGCCGCTCCGTCGCGGTCGGCGCCGGCGACGGACGCGCCCACTCGTCGCTCACCTTCTCCGAGAGCTCGCCGATCTTCTCCTCCGCCAGCGCCCGCGCCTTGCGCAACCGCCGCTTGAGCGCCCGCCGCGTCTCCGCGCCGCTCTGCGGCGCAAAGAGCAGTCCCGCCGCGAGGCCCAGCAGCGCCCCGAAGAGGATCGGCTTGAGCGACCCGCCGTCCCGCTCCACGTACACCACGTCCCGCTCGTCATCCCGGCTCATGGTCACTCCCCGGCCTCGGCATCGTCTTCGGCCGTCACCAGCGCCCGCTCCAGCGACGCGTGCGACTGGTACGGCGCCCGCACCAGGCGCTGCACCAGGTCGGCGGTGCCGACCACCTGGAGCTGGTCGAAGAGGAAGCCGAAGGTCTTCTCGAGGTCCGCGCCGATCGCGGCGCGCGCCGCGGCCGGCAGCCCCCAGACCTCACGCTTGAACGGCCCGATCGCCTTCTTGCGCGCCTTGTAGTAGAACTGCTCCGGCGTGTCGCCGGCCTTCTTCTCGCTCTGCGCGTTGGCGTCGAGCCAGGCGTACATCCGCTGGCGCAGCTCCGCCGGCAGCGCCGGGTGGTCGAAGACCAGCGACTGGAAATTGGTGGCGAGGTGGATCTCCGCGGTCTCCAGCCGGGCAAAGTTGCCGAAGGCGTCCGGCGGCAGGGTGCTCGCGCCGTGCTGCACGGCGCCGGCCATCCCGTACTCCTCGCGCGCCGCCGTGGACAGCGCGGCCAGCGCGTCGAGGTCGAGCTTCACCTTGGCGATCGAGCCGTCCGGCAGCACCACGCCGCCGTGGCTGGTCCCCGTCTGCACCGAGATCTTGGAGATCCCCTCCAGGTCGCCCACCCGCCGCAGCGAGGGGATGTACCCGTCCATGAACGCGCGCAGTTCCTCCACCGTGCTGTTCTTGTGGCCCACCTCGCCGATCTCGGCGCCCACCGAGACGGAGAAGCCCGCCGGCTCGATCTCGCGGATGAACGCGGTGATCTCCGCCGCGTGCTCGAAGTTGAGCCGCTGCTGCTCGAGCAGGGTCTCCTTCGAGAGGTCCACCAGCGTCGAGGTGTCGACGTCGATGTTGTAGAACCCGGCGCCCACCTCCTCCTGGATCAGGCGCTTGACCTCCTCCACCTCCGCCTTCGGGTCCGCCTGGTACTTCCTGGCGTTCACCTGGCAGTGGTCACCCTGGATGAAGATCGGGAGGTAGTGGCCCTCGCGGAGCGCCGCGCCGATCATCACCGCCACGTACTCCGCCGGGCGCTGCTCGGTGTAGGCAATCTCCGAGCGCGCGATCTCGAGCAGGATGGCGCCGGCGTTGCGGGCCCTGGCGGCGCGGAACACCGCCCGGGCCGAGTCGTAGGCCAGCATCCGGATGTTGATGGCGGGCACCGTGAACCCACGGCACTCCCCGCGCCCCCGGGCGAAGTACACCGCCGCGATCGACGCGGGGCGGGCCCCGACCGCCTGGCCGAGTTCCCACAGCAGCCAGCGCGCGGCATCCCGGACGGCCGGCGCCCCGAACACCGCCTCCCAGACCACCCGATCGGTGGTCTCGGACGCGAGCGCCGCGGGAGTGCGGACCGTGACCCCTTCACCGGCGCGCGCGACGGCGCCACCGTACAGGGCAATGAGATCGGCGCGGTGATCGGCCATAAGTCTCTGTCCTCTTGTGAGTTACAGACCAGGAATGGTCGAATCTAGGCCGGTGGGCCCCCCGGCGTCAAACCGACGCCGGGGGACTCGCGGCTAGCGGATCCTGAGCTTGAGCGTGTAGCGGCCGGTGAGCTTGTCGAAGGTATTGGCCCGGATCCAGTACCGGCCGTTGGCCGGCAGCTCCAGGGTGATCTTCGCCGGCTCGCCCACCGGCGCCCCCTCGCTCTCGATCGAGCTGAAGGTGGCGTCGCCGGAGGGGGCGCGCCCCAGCAGCACGTAGGGCCGGAAGTCCTCTGACTTCATGGTGATGATGGCCACCTGCCCCTTCCGTCCCTCGAAGTACCAGGTGTCCACGTAGGTGCCGTCGCCGCTGTCCTCATCGTCCTCGGTGAGGCGGCCGCGCGTCTCCTCGCCCTTCTTGAGCTCCTTCACCTCGCGCCGGGCGGCGCCCGCCGGCTGGCCCTTGATGGCCTTGCTGAGATTGAGCCCCGACTGCAGCGGCCCCGCGGCCGGCACCGGCTGCGACGGCGGCGCGGGCTGGGCGGCGGCGGGCGCGGCGGCCGGCCCGGCGCGGTCACTGGTGACCATCAGGGTGTAGGCCCCCTCGCCCGAGAACAGGGCGTTGGGACGGACCCAGTACTCGCCGTCGCGGGCGAGGGTCACGACCAGCTTGGCGTCATCGCCCCCGGCGCCGTCGTTGTCGCTCTTCTCCCAGCTCCACCGCCCGTCAGTCACCGGGCCGAACGTCAGGTACGCGTCGATCGTGGTGGACCGCTGGATCATGGTGAGGGTCTCTCCAGCGCGGCCCTGGTACACCCAGATGTCCGCGTAGCTGCCATCGGAGATCTTCTCGTCACCGGCGCCGAGGGTGCCGCGCAGCTCCTGGCCCAGCACCACGGGCATGTGCGCGCCCGGGACGCTCGAGACCAGCGGGTTGCCGCCGGTGCTGACCGGCGCCTCGACCGGCAGGGCGTCGCCGCCCGCCGTGACCAGCAGGGTGTAGCTGCCGGTCTTGTTCTTGAAGAGCGTGTTGGCCCGGACGATATAGTCGCCCTCGGCCGGCAGGGTGACGTCGACTTTGGAGTTGGTGCCGCCGGCCCCGTCGTCATCGCTCTCGAGGCTGACATAGGCGCCATCCACCAGGCGGCCGACGGCCAGGTAGGCGTCGAAGTCGGCGGAGGTCAGCGTGATGGCCAGGGTCTGGCCGCTGCGTCCGCGCAGGCTGTAGCTGTCGGCGAAGCTGTCGTCGTCGAGCACCTCGTCGCCCTGCTTGAGCTCGCCGGACACCGGGGTCCCGACGGTGATGGCGCCGACCACGCGGGGCCGGTCGGCCCCTCCGCCACCGGCCGCCACCGGGGCATCGCCCGTGACATCGGTCTCGAGGAGCAGGGTGTAGGCGCCGGTCTCGCCCTCGCTCAGCGTGTTGGCGCGGGCCACGAACTCGCCGCTCCGCGGCAGGACGGCGGTGACCTGGGGATTGGTGCCGCCGGCGCCGTCGTCGTCCGACTCGACCAGGTGGAACTCCCCGCTGTCATCGATCCAGCCCATGCTCAGGTAGGCATCGAAGGCGTCGGAGCGCATGATGATCCGCACCCGCTGCCCGCTGGTCCCGCTGAAGCGCCAGAGGTCGGCGTAGGTGTTGTCGTCGAGGCGCAGGTCGCCCGACTTGAGCTCACCGCGCGCCTCGGTGCCCGGGCGCAGCAGGGCCTGGGCCCGCAGGCCGGCGGGGAGCAGGAGCGCGGTACCCGCCAGCAGGCCGGCGAGGGTCAGGACACGGGCGGCAGAACGGGTGCTTCGCATGGGGTCGGCATCCTGTGGGTGTTGGAGGTCCGTCATGCTTCATCGCCGGCGGGCAGGCCCAGAGGCTCGGCCTCGAACCCGGGGCGGCCCATCGCGGCAAAGGTCAGGCGCTTGCCCAGCTCCACCCCCGGCTGGTCGAAGGGGTCCACGCCGTACCAGACCCCCGCGTACCCGGTGGCCAGCTGGAAGAACATGATGGCCTCGCCGAGCGCGGCCGCCGAAAGCTCCGGCAGGTGCAGGGCGCAGCTCATCCGGCCCATGCGGGCCAGCGCCGCGGAGGTGGCCTGGTACTCGGCCTGCAAGAGCCCGGCCAGCGTATGCCCCGGGAGGTAGGCCAGGTCGGCGGGCAGGTCCTTGCCGGCGGGGATGGTGATGTCCTCGCCGAGACGGTCCACCGCCATGAAGGTCACGACCTTGTCGTAGGGGCCTTCCATGAACAGCTGGACCTGGCTGTGCTGGTCGGTGGGCCCGACGGCCCCGAGCGGGGTGGGGCCGGTATGGACCTCCTGGCCCCGGCGATCCCGCGCCTTGCCGAGGCTCTCGGCCCACAACTGCCGGAACCACTCGGCGAACTCGCGCAACCGGTCGGTGTAGGGCATCAGGACATGAATCCGGGCGCCGAGCGAGGTGTCGGCGGCCCAGTGCAGCGCGGCCCAGAGGGCGGCCGGGTTGCGCAGCAGGTCGTCCGCGTCGGCCTTGACGAGCGCGGTGCGCGCCCCCGCGAGCAGCCCCTCGATGTCGATGCCCACCAGCGCCGCGGGCAGCAGGCCCACGGGCGAGAGGACGCTGAAGCGGCCGCCCACGTCGGCGGGGACTTCCAGGGCGGCGATACCGTCCCGGGCGGCGATCTCCCGCAGGGCGCCCCGTTTCGGGTCGGTGGTGAAGACCAGGTGCCGCACCGCGGCGGGTCCCAGCGCCGCCTCCAGCCACTGCCGCACCACCAGGTACTGGGCCATGGTCTCGGCGGTGCCGCCCGACTTGCTGATGACGTTGACGAGTGCGCGGCGGGGATCGATCCGGCGGAGCGCCTCTCCGACGGAGGTGGGGTCGACGTTGTCGAGCACCGTCAGGCGGGGAAAGAACTCCCGGCCCTCGTCGTCGAGCTCGTTCCAGGCGGGGCGCTTGAGGGCGTTGAGCAGCGCCTTCATCCCGAGCGCGGAGCCGCCGATGCCGAGCACCAGGACGTGATCGAACGCCTGTCCCACCCCGTCGGCAAAGCGCCGGATCTGCTGCACCGACGCGTCCTGGCTGCCCAGCCCGTAGAAGCCGTATTCCCCCTGGCCGCGGCGCCGGCGCACCTCCGCCTGCACGTCGCCGAACCGGCGGGTGAGTTCCAGCAGCCGGGGGCGCGGGAGGCCGTGCACGCCGTCCAGCCGGTCGCCGAGCATCCGTCCGTATTGCAGCTTCATGCCGTGACCTCGATCGAAAGTCCGTCGTGGGCGGGAAACACGCCCGGGGGCAGCTGCCGCTCCAGCTCGGCGTGCCCCGTCTCATGGGTGAGGTGCGTCAGGTAGGTCCGCTCCGCGCCCAGGGCGCGGGCGGTCTCGATGGCCTCGCCGATCGAGAGGTGGGTCGGGTGCGGCCGCCACCACAGCGAGTTGAGCACCAGCACCTTGAGGCCGGCCAGCGCGCCGTAGGCCGCCGGCGGGATGGCCTTCACGTCGGTGATGTAGGCAACCGGCCCGAAGCGGTAGCCGAACACCCGCAGGTAGCCATGCTCGAACGCCAGCGGCAGCACCGGGATGCCCGCGATCTCCACCGGGACCCCCGGCTCGAGCGCGGCCAGCTCGAGCAGCGGCTTGGAGGTGCCCTCGAAGGCGTGCACGTCCTGGTCGAAGATGTAGCGGAACCCCTCGCGCACCCGGGCCAGCGTCTCGGCCGGTCCGTAGCAGGTGAGCGGCGTGCGGGAGCGCACCGAGAAGATCCGCAGGTCGTCGATGCCGTTGAGGTGATCGGCGTGCTCGTGAGTGTAGAGCACCGCGTCGACCCGCTCCACCCCTGCGGCCAGGAGCTGCAGGCGCAGCTCCGGCGCGGTGTCGATCAGCAGCGTGCGCCCCCCCGCCTCGACCAGGGCCCCGGAGCGTGACCGGCGGTCGCGCGGGTCGGACGAGGTGCAGACGGCGCAGCGGCAGCCGATCTGCGGGACCCCGAACGAGGTGCCGGTGCCGAGGAAGGTGAGCCGCACCCTCAGAGCGCTTCGATCTTGAGGAGGTTGGTCGTGCCGGGCACGTCGAAGGGCACCCCGGCGGTCACCACCACCCGCTCGCCCGGCCGGGCCAGCCCCCGGTCGAGGATCTGGGTCCGCGCCTGGGAGAGCAGCGTGTCGTAGTCGCTCGAGTGCGCCGTCTGGATCGGGAGCACGCCCCACACCATTGCCAGGTGGCGATAGGTCTCCGCCTCGGGCGTGGCCGCCACGATGGGCACGGTGGGTCGGTAGGTGGCCACCTTCCGGGCGGTGAAGCCGCTGCTGGTGAAGCAGAGGATCAGCGGCACATGCAGCAGCTCCGAGGCGGCGCAGACCGCGACGCCGATGGCGTCCTCGGTGCGGGCCGGGATCGTGCTGGCGCCGGGGCGCGGGTGCCGCTTGTCGTCCGACTCCCCGGCACGGCGGCCGACGGCCGCGTCGAAGGCGGGACTGCGGCCCTGCCGGTGCGATTCCATCTCGCGCGCGATCCGGTCCATCGCCCGGACCGCCTCCAGCGGGTATTCGCCCACTGCGGTCTCGGCGGAGAGCATCACCGCGTCGGTGCCGTCGAGGATGGCGTTGGCCACGTCCGAGGCCTCGGCGCGGGTCGGCACCGGGGCGTGCACCATGGACTCGAGCATCTGGGTGGCGGTGATCACCGGCTTGCCGTGGAGGTTGGCCTCGCGGATGATCCGCTTCTGCACCAGCGGGACCTCCTCGAACGGCAGCTCCACCCCCAGGTCGCCGCGGGCCACCATGATCGCGTCCGAGGCCTCGAGGATGCCGCAGAGGTCGCGGAGCGCCGTGTCCTTCTCGATCTTGGCCACCAGCTTGATGCCCTTGGGGACCAGCCGCCGCAGCAGGTCGAGGTCGGCGGCCTTCCGCACGAACGAGAGCGCGACGTAGTCCACGCCCAGCGCCACCGCGTCGACCACGTCCTCGCGGTCCTTCTCGGTCAGCGCCGGCGCGCTCACCTCGATGCCGGGGAGGTTCATGCCCTTGTTGGACTTGAGCTCGCCGCCATACTCCACGGTGGTGAGCACGCGGTCGCCCTGGATGTCGTTGACCCGCACCGAGAGCAGCCCGTCATTGAGCAGGATCCGGGCGCCGGGATGCACGTCGCGGGCGATCGCGTCATAGGTCGTGGGGATCTCGCCCGCGGTGACCACCGATTCCGGCGCGAACACCACCTGCGCCCCCTTCACCAGCATCACCGGCTGCGGCAGCACGCCCACCCGGATGCGGGGACCCTGCAGGTCGAGCAACAGGCCGATCGACTCCTTCCGCTCCGTGCGCACCCGCTGCACCGTGGTGATCCACTCCCGCCGGATCTCGGGGGTGCCGTGCGACGCGTTGACCCGCACGATGTTCACGCCCGCGTCGAAGAGGGCATGCATCTGATCGGGCCGGGCCCAGGCCGGCCCGAGGGTGGCCACGATCTTGGTGCGGCGGATGGCGGACTCTGGCACGGGACTCCTCGGGCTGGGCGGATGGCTTGGCGTGGTGGGAGTCTAATCGCGCGGAGGGGGTGACGGAACGGCGTGAAACGCGGCCTGGAATCCCCCGGACCGGGGCCGGCCAGGAGGTGATTCAGCGCCGGTACACGACCTCCCCCCCGACCACCGTCAGCCGGACCTCCGCCTCGCGCACGGCCAGCCAGTCCCCCCGTTCCGCGCCCGCGTCCATCCCCCAGACCACCAAGTCGGCGTCGAAGCCGGGCGCGAGCTGACCGCTGTGATCGGCCACCCCGCCGGCGATCGCGTTGCCCACCGTATAGGCGCGCACCGACTCCTCAAAGGTGAGACGCTCCTCCGGGTACCACCCTTCCCCGAAGCTGCCATCCGCCGCCACCCGCGCCATCGCCGCGACAATCCCGTGGCGCGGGTCGGGGGTCGCCACCGGCACGTCGCTGCCGAAGGCGAGGATCGCGCCAGCCCGGCGCAGACCCTGGAAGGCGTAGGCCCCGCGGCCGCGGCCGCCCCAGCGCTCCTCCGCGAGCCCGACGTCGGCCGGCAGGTGGGCCGGCTGCATGGAGAGCACGATGCCGCGGGCCGCGGCGCGGCCCAGGTCATCGGGGTGCACGCACTGGAAGTGCTCGATCCGGTGCGGCAGCGCGGTCCCCGGCAGCGGCTCGAGCAGGTCGAGGGCCTGGCGCACGGCGGCATCGCCGATGGCGTGGACGGCCAGGCTGATGCCTGCCTCCGCCGCCACCCGGACCACGCGACGGGCATTGCCGGCCTCGGCCAGGGGCACCCCGAGCTCCGCAGTCCCCTCATAGGGCTCCAGCATCCAGGCGGTGCGGCTGCCCAGGCTGCCATCCAGGAACAGCTTCACCCCGCCCAGCCGGAGCCACGGGGTCCCGAGCCCGCTGCGGACGCCGGCGGCCAGGAGGTCGCCGAGCTGGGCGACCGGCGGGTGGAAGAGGACCCGCAGGCGGAGCTCCCCGGCCGCCTCGAGGGCACGAAACCCCCGAAGCGCGTCCGGCCCCTCCACGTCGTGGATGCCGGTCAGCCCGAGGCGGTGGGCGGCCTGCTGGGCCTCCCGGAGCCCGGTCAGGATGGCGGAGGGATCCGGGTCGGGCAGCACCCGGCGGACCAGGTCCACCGCGCGCTCCAGCAGGACCCCGGTCGGCTCGCCGCCGGGGTCCCGCACGATCCGCCCGCCGGCCGGGTCGGGGGTGTCACGTCCGATACCGGCCATTGCGAGTGCGGCGGAGTTGACCCAGGCGGCGTGGATATCAATGGACTCGAGGAACGCTGGCACCGAGGTCACGGCGTCCAGCGAGCGGCGGTCGGGGGCGTCCTCCCACCGGTTGGCATCCCAGCCATGCCCCCGCAACCAGCCCTGCTCCGGCACCCCGCCGGCCACCCGGCGCAGGGCCTCGGACCGGCGGGCGGCACCGGCCAGGTGCACCCGCCGCCGGTTCTGGGCCCACATGGCAAAGTGGGTGTGGCCGTCCACAAAGCCGGGGGTGATCAGGGTCCGGGGGAGGTCGAAGCGCGCCACCCGCGAGGGGACCCGCCGCTCCAGCTCCCGCGCCGCCCCGACCGCCCGGATGACCCCATCCTGCCACCAGATGGCGTCTCCCTCCACCCCGGGAATCAGGGACAGGACCCGGCCTCCGCGGAGCAGGCCACTGGCGGGGACGGCGAGGGGAATATCCACAACCCAACTTAGTCCGGGGACCTCTGCGTTCACCACCGGCAGACCAGAAATCCGGAGTTGCATGGATTGCTACTTTTCCACAACGCGACACCAACGGCGCAACCCGCTCGGCAGCCCAGCCAGGAGTCACCAACGTCTGTGGATTGGCTGGTTTTTCCACATGTGGAATGGGGAAATGGCCGCAGGCTGGCCAGTAGAACCCATCCGGACAAAGCACTAGACCGCCACCTTGTTTTCCACTTGAAGTCAATCAGCTAACCACAATGCCCACAATGGGAAAAAGCACTCGCTGGATGTTGATAATGTAACTGGCGACAGTGTCGTCAGTACTGGGTATTCTATGCACAGATTGTGTATACAATCGAAGTGACAGTGACGCCGTTGCCCAGAGGCGGGTCCGGCCTGCCGATGGGGAGAACTCGGAGCCCTCTTTCGACCCTTGTCCGGCCTCGATCCCCATCTTCCCTGAGCACGAGTCAGGGACCGCGGTGGACGTGGAAAACCCCGGCGGGCTGGGCCCACCGGGGTCGCTGTCGTCGGCTCGAGCACCACGCCCCGCTACCGTTTATTCGACAAAATCCACACGCCCCGTACCACCGGTGACGAGATGGCCGACCAGCCGGATCGGTGATTCCGTGAGGGACTTGGCCAGGTCTCCCTTTCCCTGGATCCGGAGCGAACCGGACAACCCGGCAATTCCCGTGGGGGTGGCTTGGAATGCCACCAGCCAGATCCGGTTGTCCTCCCCCTTCACGACCGACTGGTAGGACACGGGCGCCACCGCCAGGCTCGAGTCCGGGCTGGGGTGCCCCGCGAAGGCCACGGTGGTCCGGCCCAGCCTCAACGAGAACTCCTCGTCCTCCGACTCCTTGACCGGGAGCCGGTTGATCTCCAGACGTTCCATCTCCACGAACTCCAGCTGCATCTGGCGCTTGAGCCCGGAGCTGTTGGTACCCAGGACCACCTGGGAGAGGCCGGGACGGGCGCCGAGGCGCTCCCCGGTGGCGCTGATCCCCCACCAGAAGAGCGCCAGCTGCTTGCCACCATCACCCCGGTCGTAGGCCCGCCGGTTGACCGAGACCCCCTCAGTGTACCAGGTGCAGATCTGGGCGGGAATCCAGTCGGCGTAGGTCGGCTCGTCGGTGATCACCCGCCGGAGGGCGGGCTGGAGGGCAGGATCCTCCCGGGCGGGGACGGCCCGCGCCCCGCGGAGCAGCAGCTCGCCGGCCGCCTTGGGCGCCATCAGGAAGTACACGCACCAGCCCCCGCGCGTGGGCCCCAGGTCCCAGGCGACCTTGGGTTCCCGTGGGGGGAGCGTGCCGCCGCTCTGGGCCGCGAGGGCAGGGCCGGCGAGCAGTGCTGCAAGGAGGATGGCGGCGGATCCGGCACACAGCGGGCGGCGGGGGACGGTCATCGGCAGCGATCCGGAGTGGGTGTCAACGACCCTGCCGGGCGTCAGCCACGGCCCGGCCAAGGTCACGGTAGGAGTCAGGCTCGAGGGCCCGGAAGCGGAGGTCGGTGTAGCTCACCTCGCCCTTCCGATTGAGGACGTAGACGGTACGGCGGTTGTAGCCGGGGCGGTCGGCGGCGCTGCCGTACGCCCGGGCCACCCGCTGGTCCTGGTCGGCCAGGAGGCGGAAGGGCAGCCCCAGGCTGGCGGCGAACCGCTGCTGGGTCTCGAGGGAGTCGGCGCTGATCCCTACCACCACCACGTCGTCCCCGAACAGCTCGGTATACTGCTCGGCGAAGGTGCGCATCTCCGCGGTGCACCCCGGAGTGAAGGCCCGCGGAAAGAACGCCAGGACCACGACCCGGCCCCGCTGGGCGCTGAGGCTGAACCAGGGCTCGGTGGTGACCACCCCGTCCCTGGAGGCCCACGGGAGGGAAAAGTCGGAGGCCCGGTCGCCGACCCGGGGCCCGTCGACCAGTACGGCGGTGGGCCGACCGACGGCGCTGTCGGGAGCCGCCTGGGCCACCCCCGGGGCGGCGGTGAGGAGGGCCCCCAAGGCCGGGATGAGGAGGGCGTGCAGTCGCATCAGTTACTCCTTTACGCCAGCCACCTGCTTGAGCGCCGGCTCGAATCGCTGGTCCGCCCCGACGCCGGTGTAGATCACCCGCCCGGCCGCGTCGAGGATCACGACGAACGAGGTGGCCGGCGCCTGGTAGGCCCGGGTGCTGGCCCCCCGGTCATCGTACAGGATGCGGAAGGGGACCGTGTGCTGCTCAAGGTAACGGCGCACCCGCTCCGGTGTCTGGTTCACCGTCACATTCACCCCCAGGAACTCCACCCGGTCGCCGAACTCGCGGTGCGCCGCCACGAAGCGGGGCAGCAGTTCCTCGCAGTTGGAGCACCAGGTGGCCCAGAATTCGATCAGGACCGGCTTCTTCCCCACCCACTGGCCGAGGTCCACGGCCTTGCCATCGAGGTCGTTCACGCTGACCACGGGTGCCGGGGTCCCCAGCGGGATCCCGGACTCCCCCTGCCCCGCGAGCGGGAGGGAGAAGAGCAGCACGGCGGCGATCCCGCCGGCGGAAACCAGGCGACGCATCAGGAGACCTTTCCCATCTGGATGAAGTAGTACTCCGCCATCCCCAGCAGCACCACGCCGGCCCCCCGCTTGACCCAGGCCGTCCATCGGCCGCTCCGCGGCAGGGCGGCCCCGGCCCCGGCCACCAGCCCCACCACGGCCAGGAGCGCCGTCATCCCGAGGGAAAAGACGAACAGGTACAGGAAACCCCACACGGCGCTCCCGGTGGCGGTCACGAACGTCAGCGCCGCCGCGAAGGCCGGTGCCCCGCAGGGAGCGGCCACGAGGCCCGAAGTTGCGCCCATGGCGAACACGCCCCCGGGCGAGCCGCCCCCGAACCGGCTGGCCCAGGCCAGCAGGCGCTGCGGCGCGGCCAGCGGGAAGACGTCGAACATCGCCAGCCCGAAGACCAGCAGCAGGTTCCCGATGGCGAAATAGGCCCAGCGATTGGAGCTCACCGCGCCGAAGAGCGAGCCGGTGAGGCCCGCCAGGAGGCCGAGGGAGGCGTAGACCAGCGCCACGCCCAGGATGTAGATGGCGGTGTGCAGAGCGGTGCGCTTCCAGCCGCGGCCGGCGGTCGCGGCGCCCCCCAGCACGCCCGCGACGATCGGGATCATGGGGTAGACGCAGGGCGTGAGGCTGGTGACCAGGCCGGCCCCGAACATCAGGGCCAGGCCGGTCACCGGCTGCTCACGCAGAACCTGATCGAGCGGCAGCGCCATACCGGGTGTCCACGTATTCGTCGAGGATGCGCAGGAAGTCGGCGACGATCGTGTCTCCCTTGAGGGTGACCATCAGCCGGCCGTCCACGTAGACGGGCGCCTTCGGCTCCTCGAATGTCCCCGGCAGCGAAATGCCGATGTTGGCGTGCTTGGACTCCCCCGGCCCGTTCACCACGCACCCCATCACCGCCAGCCTGAGCTCCTCGACGCCGGGATAGTGCGCCCGCCACTCCGGCATCCGCTCCTTGAGGTACCCCTGGATATCCTCGGCCATCTGCTGGAAGAAGGTGCTCGTGGTGCGGCCGCATCCCGGGCAGGCGGTGACCTGCGGGGTGAAGCTCCGCAGCCCGAGCGACTGGAGGATCTGCTGCGCCACCAGCACCTCCTCGGTCCGGTCGCCCCCGGGCTTCGGGGTCAGCGAGACCCGGATGGTATCGCCGATTCCCTCCTGCAGCAGGATGGAGAGCCCCGCCGCGCTCGCCACGATGCCCTTGGCCCCCATCCCCGCCTCGGTGAGCCCGAGGTGCAGCGGGTAGTCACAGCGCGCGGCGAGCATCCGGTAGACGTCCACGAGATCCTGCACGCCCGAGACCTTGGCGCTCAGGATGATCCGGTCGTGCCCCATGCCCAGGGCCTCGGCGTGGGCGGCGGAGCGGAGCGCGCTTTCGAGCATGGCGTCGAGCATGACGTCGCGGACGTCCCGGGGCTCGGGCAGCCGGGCGTTGGCGTCCATGAGTTCGGTGAGGAGGATCTGGTCGAGTGACCCCCAGTTGACCCCGATGCGCACCGGCTTGTCGTGGGCCAGCGCCACCTCGATGATGGCGCGGAAGTTCTCGTCGGCGCGCTTCCCGCCCACGTTGCCGGGGTTGATCCGGTACTTGGCCAGCGCCCGCGCGCAGTCGGGGTAGCGGGTGAGCAGCAGGTGCCCGTTGTAGTGGAAGTCGCCGATGATGGGGACGCTGACCCCCGCCCGCTCCAGGCCTTTGACGATGTGCGGGACCGCCGCGGCCGCTTCCTCGTTGTTCACCGTGACCCGCACCAGCTGGCTCCCCGCGCGCGCGAGCGCCGCCACCTGGCGGATGGTCCCCGCCACGTCGGCGGTGTCGGTGTTGGTCATGGACTGCACCACGATCGGATGCGCGCTGCCCACGGGAACGTCCCCGACCCGGGCAGTGACGGTCAGTCGGCGCTGGGCGTATGACATGGCGGGAAATATATCCCGGGCGGGAGGCCCCGGAATCGTGGAGGGGGAGGCGTCAGGTGCGGTCGAAGGCGGCGGCGGAGATCTCGGCGAGTTCCGCGGTCCCGAGCGCCAGCGCGCCCGCGGCGGCGCTGTCCTGGGCGTGGTCCACCGTCCGGGCGCTGGGAATCGCCACCACGCTCGACCCCTGTGCCAGGACCCAGGCCAGGCAGAGCTGGTGGACGGTGACCCCGCGCCGGGCGGCCATCGCCGCCAGCACCGGGTGGGCCGGGAGTTTCCGGGTGAGCCGGCCCCCGCCGGTCGGGCTGTAGGCCAGGAAGCCGATGCCACGCTCCCCGCAGTAGCGCACGACGCCGTCGGCGAGGGCCTCGCGGAAGTACGGGTTGAGGCGGTTCTGCACGGTGGCGATGGGCCCCAGCGCCTGTGCCCGGCGGATCAGCTCCACCGACACGTTGGAGAGGCCGATCCACCGGATCTTCCCGGCGTGCTGGAGCGCCACCAGGGCGCCCATGCTCTCCTCGAACGGCACCGCGGGATCCGGGGCATGCAGCTGGTACAGCCCGATCTGCTCCACGCCGAGCGCCGTGAGGCTGGCCTCGCAGGCGGCGACGAGGCTCGCCGGCCGACCATCGCGGTCCCAGCGTCCGCCGGTGCGCACGATCCCGCCCTTGGTGGCCACCACGACCCGCTCGCGTGGCCCCGGCCACTCCCGGAGCGCCCGGGCGATCAGCCGCTCGTTGTGCCCGGTCTCGGCCGCGTCGAGGCAGTAGGCGTTGGCGGTGTCGATCAGGGTCATCCCGGCATCGAGCGCCGCGTGGATGACCCGGATGGCCTGGGACTCTGGCGGGCGGTCGGTGATGGAGAGGTGCATCCCGCCGTACCCGATCACCGAGATGGGCGGGAGGCCGGGACCGAGCGGGAGCCGGCGCACGGTCACCGGCCCCGGAACACGAGACCGTCCCTGGTGGGGACGGTCTGCCTGGCCGCGCGGGAAGGAAACATCAGGCCGCGGTGGGCCTCACCCCATCCCCAGCTGGGTGAGCAGCCGGTCGCACTCGCCGGCCGAGATCGAGCCGTTGTCCACCAGCGGCTTGAGGGCGGCCCGGACCTCCTCGCGGGTGCCGTCGATGCGACGCGCGCGCAGCTCCTGCACGATGCGGGCGAATTTCTGGTCGAGCACGGGAGTCTTGAAGTTCCCGCTCTGGCGATCGGCGTGGAACTTGGCCAGCTCCTGCGCGATGCGCTCGGGCTTGATCGGGGCGAGTTCGCCCGACTGGTCGGACATGGCACGAACCTCGGTAAAGGTGTGTCGCCGGAATCCTGCGTCGAGTGCCAAGCTACTGCCTGCGTTCGGCTGCCGCCACCGTGCGGGTGGGGTCGGCGGCGGCCCAGGTCACGTCGGCGGTCGGGCCGTAGGTGGGCGGCACACGGTCTTCCAGCAGCCGGAGGAACACCCCCACCTGTGCCCGGTGATGCGCGGTATGGAGCACCCGTCGCCAGAACACCCAGATCCGTTCCCGCGTCACGTCGAAGAACGGAACGTGGCCCAGCCAGAACGCCTCGTCGCGGCCGGCGAGCGCCGCCAGGCGCGGCCGGGCCAGCGCCACGTACCGCTCGAGGTAGGCCGCCACCGTCGGCTCCCCCGGGGGCAACAGCTCCGCGGCGGGTGGCTCGGCGAGCCCGATGAACTCGGCGAAGAAGCGCCGCTCGGAGAGGAGCTGGTGCTTGAGGATCTCGCCCACCGTGCTGCTCCTCGAGTGCGGCCGGAACCCCAGCTGGTCATCGCGGAGCTCGGCCCAGACGGCGGCGGTCTTGTTGGTCTCGGAGAGGTACGTATCGAGCAGGTGCTGCAGCAGCGGGCTCGCCGCGCGGGGCAGCTCGGCGGCGGGGAGGTACTCGCGAGGGTAGTCCATCGGCACTCCTGCGGAGGGGGCCGGCCGGATCGGGGGGCTGCTGCAATCTGCCCCTCCCCGGCCGGGAGGGCGACGGGAGATGCGCCAAGGGGGGATGGCCAGCCCCGACTGGCACATCCCCCCCGGGCACCGCGCGGCCAGGGCCGCCGCGGAGCGGCCTACCTCAGCCGCACTCCGAGAACCCGCACACGTGGCACTTCATGCAGCCCTCGGCGAACTCGAGCTGCGAGCCACAATCGGGGCAGGCACCGGTGAGCACCGGCTGCTGGTGCACCGAGTGGAGCTGCTCGCCGCCCGGGGCCACCGACTTCTGCACCTGCGCGACGGTGGGCACCAGGGACGTGGGCGGCAGGGCCGCCGGCTGGCCGCCGGTGGGCAGCAGCTCCTGCTGGATGCCGGCCTTCTCCTGCATCCACTTCTCGATGGCGATGCCGACGGCATCCGGGACCGACAGGACCTTGTTGGGGCCGAGGCCGATGGCGCGGTCGGAGCTGATGCCGCGGATCTGGCGGTGG
>Ga0268298_10002163_pt1 | contig 21883 bp, 13 predicted proteins | sample WWTPWeurt_MetaG_FD_194462 | JGI IMG/M metagenome (GOLD analysis project Ga0268298, IMG submission 194462) | Activated sludge microbial communities from WWTP in Nijmegen, Gelderland, Netherland - WWTP Weurt | ecosystem: Engineered > WWTP > Aerobic digester > Activated sludge | place... | reverse complement strand
TTTCGCAGTAGTAGAGGTTGTTGTCCTTGTTCATGCGGTCAAGGAACAGGATGCCCGGCTCGGCGTGGTCGTAGGTGGAGCGCATGACCTGATCCCACAGGTCACGGGCGCGCACCTTGCGGTAAACCCACTGGCCGTCGTCGCGCTGGTAGGCGCCGGATTCCTTGAATTCGTTGGCGGGCTCGGCCTTGTGGGCGAGCTCGACAAAGCCATCGGCTTCGACGGCCTGCATGAAGGCGTCGGTGACGGCGATGGAAACGTTGAAGTTGGTGAGGTCGCCGTGATCCTTGGCGTGGATGAATTCCTCGATGTCCGGGTGATCGCAGCGCAGCACGCCCATCTGGGCGCCGCGGCGCGAGCCGGCGGATTCGACGGTTTCGCAGGAGCGGTCGAACACACGCATGTACGAAACCGGGCCGGAGGCATTGGACTGGGTGCCGCGCACCATCGCGCCCTTGGGGCGGATGGAGGAGAAGTCATAACCCACGCCGCCACCGCGACGCATGGTTTCGGCGGACTGGGCCAGCGCGGTGTAGATGCCGCAGCGGCCGTCGACGGATTCGGTGATCGAATCGCCGACCGGCTGCACGAAGCAGTTGATCAGCGTGGCGGCCAGGTTGGTGCCGGCGGCGGAGTTGATGCGACCTGCCGGAACGAAGCCCTTTTCCTGGGCTTCGAGGAACTTGGCTTCCCAGAAGGCACGCTTGTCTTCCGCCTCCATGGCGGCCAGCGCACGGGCCACGCGGGCACGCACGTCGAAGATGTTCTGCTCGTTGCCCTTGGCGTATTTCTCCAGCAGCACCTCGTCGCAGATCTCCTGCGGCAGGAGGTTGGCAGCAGTTGCGGGCTGGTTTTTTGTGGACTTTGTAGTGGCGGTCATGGACGGCTTCCCCTCCTTTTACGGGTGCTTTTGTTGATGCATTCGTGGGTGCAATCCTTGATTGCACAAGCGGCGCTAGGTTACTCCGACAAACGATTTTCAGCAAAAATTTTAGTCGTTTAAAAACAAATACTTAAAAAAAGCAATAGTGCGATTAAAAGATTTTTTCTACTACATTTAGTAGTGTTTTTAGATCGGAAAATCAAGGGGAAGTATCGGAAAAACGCTTCAGATCCTTGATTTTTCGGGGAAATGGGGCGGCGCGGGTACAGAGAGTCTTGACGGCAGTGGGCTTGGGATCTGCCGGGCCAATCCGGGCTCCCCCCACCTTTTATCTCTGCGTACCGGGATGTCGAGTGACGGCCTGATTTCAGCCCCTTGGGCCACTTCCGCACCTCCTTGTTTCAGGTGGCGCCGAGCCGAAAAATCTTGACACCCCGATACCGCGTATCTAGGTTGAATGCTCTGGAACACCGTTTCCAGGAGCGGCTTTCACGCTCACTACCCCTTAAAGGGTATAGGGTTTTATCGATTGCGAAGGAAAAGGCGACGATGAACAGGTTTCTCCTCGCAGGCGATTCGGCGGCATTTCTAAAGGTGCTCGGCTTCATTGCCAAACTGGCGCGGCACGATGTTCCGGTACTGATCGAAGGCGAAACCGGCACCGGCAAGGAACTGGCTGCCCGCGCCATCCATTACCAGGGCTTACGCCATGACAGGCCCTTCGTGCCGGTCAATTGCGGCGCCTTTCCCGATACGCTGATCGAAAGCGAGCTGTTTGGTCATCTCAAGGGCGCCTTCACCGATGCGCGCAACGATCGCCCGGGGCTGATCGAGGCGGCCGACGGTGGCACGCTGTTTCTTGACGAGGTGGATGCCCTCACCCCGAAGGCGCAGGTAGCGCTGTTGCGCTTCCTGCAGGATTCGTCCTACCGGCCAGTGGGGGCACGTACCGAGCGCAAGGCCAACGTGCGGATCATCGCCGCCAGCAACGCGCCTCTCGATGAACTCACCCAGAGCGGCGGCTTTCGTCTCGACCTGCTGTTTCGCCTGCGCATCATGAGCCTGCGTATGCCGCCCTTGCGGGAAAGGGAAGGGGACGCGATTTTGCTGGCCCGCCTCTTCCTGACCCGGTGCCGCGAAAAGCACGGCTGCCAGGTCAGCGAACTCGACGAAGACAGCTGCGGCTGGTTTGGCCGCTATCACTGGCCCGGCAATGTGCGCGAACTGGAAAGTCTGATCTTTCGTGAGGCGCTGATTTCCGACACGCGGATCCTGCAGCTGGCCGAGCCCTCGTCGCTGGCCCGGGATCGCCGCAACAAGCCCGACCGGCGCATGCCGGCCTTCGACGGGCTGGATTTCGGCACCGCCAAGGCGCTGGTCGTCGAGCAGTTCGAGCGCAGCTACCTGTACCGCCTGATGGATTCGGCGGACGGCAATGTAAGCCTGGCCGCGCGGCTTGCCGGCAAGGAGCGCCGGGCGCTGGGCAAGTTGCTCAAGAAACATTCCATCGGCGGCCACCGGGCGTCTTCCCGCCGCTTTCCCCTTTAAGGAGGGCTGCCGAAGCGCTCTCCGATCCAGTCGGCCCACAGGCACGCGGCGGTGTGCCGTTGCGCTTCCGGGCCGTCGGCCGTGTAGCTTCCCAGCTGGCGCCACAGGGCCGGCCAGTTGCCCCAGCCGGGCTGTGCGCTGACGATGTCGTGGAGAACCACAAAGGCATGGGTGCGGGTGGTCGGCGATGCGGCCTCGAGGAGCGGCAGGACGGCCGTCAGCGCTGCCGGCCCCTGGTCGATGAGTGCATAGGTACTGAGGGTGTAGGGCGCGGACAGAACATCGGCAAAGTCGTCGATGGTGTGAATCAGCGCCGCCAGGGCCCGTGGATCGCCGATGCGGGCGAGCCCCAGGGCGCCAAAGGCCCGCACCCGCTCGTCCTGCTCGTCGAGCAGGCCGTTGAGGGCGTCGGCGCTGGCCGGCTCGGCAATCTCCGCCAGGGCCTGGGCGAGTTGCGGCTTGAGGGTGGCATCGGCGTCCGGTAGGGCGGCGACAAGGGCGGGCGCCACCACCCGACCGGCCTCCACGATCCCGGCCAGGGCCAAGGCGCGGACATTGAAGTCGGCGTCCTGCAGATCGGCCAGCAGTGTTTGGATGTCTTCCATCACGGCCCCGCTGCGGGTACGTGGGCAAAGCTCAGCACCACCTGACGGTTGGCCCAGCGGTTGGCTTCGCGGCGCTGGTCGGCGCCGACTGCCGCGTTGCCGCCCTGGTCGCCGGTGCCAGCGTTGGTAGTTGCCGAGGTGGATGCGCCATGGCCGATGATGATGCCGTTGATGCGTGCGGCCGCGATGCCGCGCCCGAGCAGAGCGGCTTCCACGGACTCGGCGCGCCGCAGGGACAAGTCCCGGTTGTAGTCGCTGGCGCCGCCCACCTGGTCGGCAAAGCCTTCGAGGCTCATTTCCACATCGGGGTTGCGCGTCAGGTAGGCCAGGAAGCTGTCGATCTTGGCGCTTTCGGCGGCGCTCAGCACGGCGCTGTCGAAGGGGAAGTAGAAGATTACCGGTTCATGCACATAGAAGTCCCGGTGACGTTCCATGGCCTCGCCAAAGGTGGCCGACAGGCCGGGGTCGACGCTCAGGCGTTCGCTGACCACATGCCCGGCGCGCAGGCCGAAGCCCCAGTTCACGACGCCGTAGGTGATCATCGTGTCCTCGCCGAGGGCCGCGGTTTCAAAGCTGAAATCCAGATTGGCGGTTTTGCTGTTGGTGCCGGGGAAGTCGTACATCGCCGCCGAACGGATGTCGGCCAGGTTGTCCGAGCGCTTGAAGCCCGGGGTCTGGCCGACCACGCCGCCGATGCCGCCACCGTACATGGCGGGCTGCTGGGTTTGCCCGGCAACGCCCACGGTGCCCGGCGCCGCCGGCTGGAAGTTGTAGCGCGGCGACAGGAAGCTGCCCTGCGGAACGCCCGGCGCGGAGGCGTTGGGGCGGTGGTGCACATCGGTGAAGAAGCCGCCTTCGACGCCCGTGGTCGTATCTTCGTCGGTGCGCAGGCCAGGGGTGCCGAGGGCGCCGCGCGGTGCCTGGGCGGCCGGCATGCTGGACGGATTGACGTCGGCGCCGCCCGCATCGGTGAGCCTGACGATCTGCGTCATGGCGATCACGTTCGAGTTGGGGGCGCCCGGCGCCGGCACGAAACGGATATAGCCGTCGAGCCCGCTCTTGGTGGCCGGTGTGGCCAGAGCGCCTTCGCGGGTTTGCAGGTCGATCTCGAAGACGCCGTCGGAGCTGCCGGGAATCAGGTAGCTGGCGGCGAAGCTGCACTGGATTGGCGCCTCTCCCGGGCGGGCCGACACCGGGCCGACAGGCGAGCCTGCGCCTAGGCCGCCGGCCTGCTGGACCACGTGGGTCAGTTCGTGGGCCGTCAGCGCATCGGGGCCGGGCCGCAGGCCCTGACCGAAGAAGATGTCGTTGCCGTGGGTGAAGGCCCGGGCGCCCAGGCTGCGGTTGAGGCGCTCGGCGCCGGGGCCGGTGTGGGTACGCACGTTTTGGAAGTCGGCCCCAAAACGTGTCTCCATGGTGTTGCGGGTGACGCCGTCGAGGGGGCTGCCCGACGAGCCCAGGGCCTGCGCGACGCGCGACGGGGCGCTGCTGAGGCCCGTCCGAACCGGGGGCTGCGGCGTGGCGGGCCCCGTGGCGGCGGAGGCGCGGGTGTTTTCCGGCCGGCCGATGCGCCCGGCGACCCGGTCGGCCTCGTTTTCGAAGTCGTCGCCGCGTGCTCCGACTTCCAGCCGGGCGAGAAGCTGTGAGTGCAGTCTTGCGGCCGGGCGGCCCAGAAAGCGCGGCATGCCGCTTGCGTCGGCTCTAGCCCCGCGGGCTTCCTGGCGAGCTTCTCCGTGTGGGTGCGGCACCGCGTTATGGCGGGGGGAGAGTGCCTTGTAACTGCTGCTGGCCATGATCGACTCCTTCCATTAATGCGTCGGGACTCCACCTGTTTTCGTTGTAGCTGATCCCGGGGCCGACGGTGCTCATCCGCGCGGCTCCCGCAGCAGCCCCTGGGGTGGCTGCTTGCCCAGTTTGCGGCATTCGGCCACCACCCCGGCCGCGATGTCAGCGTAGTTGATCGGCCGGCTTTCGGACCGGGCGCTCACCGCCGCGGCGAGTACCGCGTTGCGGATGTGGCCGCCGGCCAGATCGCAGGCGGCGGCGAGGCGGTTGATGTCGGCGAGGGGCAGGGCGTGGCCGTCGCCCAGGTGGGCCAGCCACAGGGCCCGCCGCTCGTCCGGCGCCGGCAGCGGAAACTCGATGATGGCATCGAGGCGCCGGGTGAAGGCGCTGTCGAAGCGCGCCCGGCTGTTGCTTGTGAGGATGGTGATGCCCTCGAAGGACTCGATGCGCTGCAGCAGGTAGTTGGTCTGGGCGTTGGCGTAGCGGTCGTTGGCGTCCTTGACCTCGGTGCGCTTGCCGAACAGGGCATCGGCCTCGTCGAACATCAGCACCACCTCGGCGTGTTCGGCGCGGGCGAACAGTTGGGCGAGGTTCTTCTCGGTCTCGCCGATGTACTTGCTGGTGACGCTGGCCAGGTCGACCCGGTACAGGGGCAGGCCGAGGCGGGTGGCCAGCCAGCCGACAGCGAGGGTCTTGCCGGTGCCGGAGGGGCCGTAGAGCAGGGCGCGCACGCCCGGCCGGTAGCGGGCGCGGGTGGCCGGGCCGAGCTGCGGGGCGAGCTTGTCGCGGCCGGTGCAGCGCAGGGCCAGGGCTTCCAGTTCGGCGTGCAGGGCGGCCGGCAGGACCAGTGCGCTGGCGTCTATGGTTTCCGGCAGCAGCTCGGCAAGGCTGCCCAGTTCGGCGGCGGCACCGTTGCGGGCGGCGCGGGCGATGCGTTCGAGGCTCATGCCGGGGCTGCCCTCGAGCACGCCCTGGAAGCGCCCGGCGCGGGCCAGTTCGTGGATGCGGCCGCTGGCGTGCCGGTAGTCCTCGCCGAGCTGGCGTGCCAGGGCGGCATCGCCGGCGGCCAGCTGCCACAGGGCGACCCGTTCGTCGGCGGGCGGAACCGGCACCCGCCAGTTGGCCACAGGTGCGCCGTCGTGCAGGAAGCTTCCGTCGGCGCCGGCCGCAACCAGCAGGGGCCCGTGATAGCCGGGCAGTTCGGGCAGCGTGCGCTGTTCGCCGGGGGCTGGCTCCTGGCAGCACACGGGCAGTCGTTCGCAGAGTTCCAGCCAGATACCAAGGCCCGCCGCTGCGTCGCTGCCGATGAAGGCGGCTTTGCGACCCAGTGCTGCGGCGAGGGCTGCGGCCACGGCCCGCGCCTCCCGCGGGTGGCCGCAGCGGATCGCCAGGGCTTGCGGTGTGCTGGCCAGTGCGGCGGCGTAACGTGCGGCCTGCGCCAGCAGCGACGGTGGCAGGGCGGGTGGATCCTTGAGCCCGATCTGTACGCCCGGCCAGCCGGAGGGCAGGCCGGCCAGCGCGAGGGCCACCGGCGGCGGGGTGCGCAAGGCGGTTTCGGGCAGCGGACGGGTTTCGCCATCGAGCAGCAACAGGCCGCAGTCCCGCGCGGGCCCGGCGATCAGGGCTGCCAGGTGATGTTCGGGCGCCTTGCCGTCGAGCTTGGCGGCGAGGGTCATGACGAGGCCCGCGGTGGGGCGGGCGCCGCCGCTCGGGCTTTGCAGCCAGGCCACGACCCGGCCGGCCATCACGTCGAGTTCGACGCTGGCGGCGAGGGCCAGGGCCAGGGTTTCGGCGCAGCTCAGGCCCAGCCGGGTGACCAGGCCGTGGAGGCGCAGGTCGGCCAGCGGCGGGGCCTCGCACCAGTCTTGCCAGGCCAGGGCCGGATCGGCGTGCCGGCCGAGCAGTCGGGCCTGCCAGTGGTTGAGCCAGTCGGCCTCGACGCCGGTTTCGGCGCTGCCCGGCGCCAGCAGCGCGAAGACGAGGCCGGAGAGCGGCAGGGCGAGGGCTTGCCCGGGGGCGTTCATGGGCCCCTCTGCGGACGGTAGTGGAAGTTTACGACGCGGCCGAACCACGGCAGCCAGCCCGGGTCCAGGTCGAGGCCGGGGCGGCGCAGGCGCAGGTCGGCCTGGGCGAGGGTGAAGAAGAGGTCGATGTGGGTGGGCGTGACGGCCAGTTCGGCCGGGCGCTGCACCAGATCGGCGAGGCCAATGCCGGCGTGGCGGCGCAGCCAGCGCCGGCAGGCGGTGAGCCAGGCGCGGGTGGCGATGGCGATGATGTTGGCGGTGGCGCTGGGTGCGGTCGGAATGGCCTGCTGCCGGGCCGCCTGCAGGGGGCGCGGGCAGGGGCCTTGCCAGGCGCCGAGGGGCAGGCGTCCGGAGGCGTCCCACAGGATGTGGATTGCTCCGCTGTTGGCGAGGCGCAGGGGGCCCGTGCCGCTGGCAAGCTGGCCGTGCCAGACGGCGGGCGCCACAAAATGGCGGGGCGGCTTGGCGGGCCGGGCCAGCGTGGCGAGGCACCAGGCCGGATCGTCAGCGGCGATGGACAGGCACGCCAGCACTTCGGCGAAGACCCGCCGAGGCAGGTCTTGCCGGGCCCATGCCGGCTGCGCCGCCAGCCAGCCCGGGTAGCCCAGGCGGGCGAGCACCGGCAGCAGGAAGAGCAGGCCGCCCGCCGAGGTTGCGACGCCGTCGACGGTCCATGCTGATGGTGGCGCGGTTTCTGGCGTCGGGCGGGCTTCGGGAGGCGCTTGCCTGTCGAGTTCGGGGTGTACCCGCGACGAGTGCGGTGATTGGGGCGGCGGCTGGGGGCGAGGCGACAGCCGGCCGGGGTGTCCGGCGCCTTGCGGCGAGGGCCGGAGCGGGCCGGGCCGGCAGCTTGCGGTGGGCAAGGTGGTGGCAAGGGGCGACGGGCTGGGCGCGGGCTGGCTGCTGGCCGGTGGTGTCCGCGCCGCGCCGGGGGCGTCGTTGCTGCGTTGGGTGTGCAGAGGCGGAGCGCCAGTTGGAGCCGGGGTGTTCGTGCCCGTGGGCGTGGCGCCGGCTGCGGCGAGCAGGGCTTGCAGCAGCCGGCGGCGCGGGTCTGCGGGCCGACGGGGTGTGGCTTGCGTGGCATGAGGTTGCGGTTCCGGCGGGCTGGTGCGGCCCGCCGCCCGGGGTGGGTCGGTGGCTGGTGTCTCGTCAGCGGGTGTCGCCCAGTGGATGCCGGCGGTCCGCGCAAGAAGCGTCACATCGTTCGTCCCGAGGGCCGCCACCAGCTGCTCGGCGTGGCCTGCCCGCACCAGCGCGGCGGCCCACAGGGGCAGCGCGGTGGGCGCTTCGGGCTGCGCCGCGAGGGAGTGGGCGAGGCGTCGCAGGGCTTCGGCTACGGGCATTCCGCGTTGCCAGGCGGGCACGGCCAGCGGCCAGTACCAGGCGTCCACCGGCGCGCCGGCGAGAAGGCGCAGGGCGAGTTCGGAATGGGCTTCCAGGGTGTCGCGGAAGTACACGACGGGGGCCGTGTCGGCGTCGTGGTCGCTGGCCGGCAGGCAGCGTGCGACAAGCGCGGCGAGATGCCGTTCCAGGCCCAGGGCCAGGGTTTGCGGTGCGGCGTCGCGGGGAATGCGGCCCAGCGCGAGGCGGCGCACCAGCACCATGCGCCCGCCGGCCTCGGGCAGGCTGGCGGTGCGCAGGGCATCTTCCAGGCGCAGGGCGATGTGCCGCACAACGGCTTCGTCCGAGCCCCGCAGGCGCAGATGGCGGACGATGCGGGTGCCCATGGCGATCCCCGGTGCCGGTCAGCGCGGTGCCGACAGCGCCCGGCTCGTGAAGCCGATGCGGGTGGAGTCGGCAAACTGGACCCGCACGTTCTCGTCGAGATCGACGGACGCCGCGGCGGTATGCACCACCCGGGCCGACACCTCGCCACCGCCGATGTCCTCGACCACGGCGCGGGCCACCACGGCGCTGGCCCGGTAGATCACGGCTTCCATGCCGATGCGCAGGCGCGCCGGGTCGAGAGCCGTCAGCGGAATGCGCAGGCCGGGCCGGGCGGTGACCGGGCGCGGTAGCCGGCCGGCGATGATGCGGTCCACCGGAGCGTGGCTGGCCAGCAGGATGGCCATGCGCACGACGTCGTTGATCAGGGCCTGGGCCTGCGCCACGCTGGTGGAGGCCTGGCTGAACAGCCAGTCGGCGTAGCTCTGCATCTGGCGCCGGTCGATGTAGTCGAGCTCGGCCCAGCGCGGCAGGCTGGCCAGGTTGCGCAGGTTCGGGGCCACGTCGAATTCCGACAGCAAGGTGGCCCAGCCGAGGCGGATGGCCGGCGGCACGGCCGAGAACTCGGCATACAGGCAGGCGCAGATCTGCGCGAAGCTGTCGTAGAAGGCGGCAGCGCGGCGTGACGCGGCGCTGCTGCCGTGTTCGCCGCTGATCAGATCGCCGAGGGAGACCACCTGCAGCGCCTGCTGGAAGGCACCCTGCCAGGTGAGGGCGGCGAGGCGCGTGGTGTCCACCTGCAGGGCCGTGGCGCGAACCAGGCTGACGGCCTGGTTCTGCTTGCTGCCGATGCGGCCGATCGCCCCGGCGAGGCCGGCCAGCGCGATGCTTGCGACCGGCCGGGCGGCGGCCAGACGGGTGCGCAACTGGGTGGTCTGGACGGCGCGAACCAGGTGGTCGATGCGCTGCAGATCGTCGAACCAGCGGGCGCCCTGGCCGAACCATGCGGCCGGCGCCTCGCGCACGACGGCGAGCATCTGCACCAGTTCGTCGGGAATGTCCGGGTGGGCGCGCAGGCAGGCCGGCACTGGTGGGTCGATGAGGCCCGGGTCCACGTTGCGCACCGGTGGCGTCAGCAGGATGTCGGCGTCCCGCGGGCGGATGTAGGCCAGAAAACGCACTTCGCCGGCCAGCACCGCCGTGCGACGGGCGTTGATGGCGTCGAGGCGGGTCTGCTCCTCGTCGATCAGCGCACGGGTCACGGCCACGTCGTGGCGCGCCTCGGCCAGCTGGATGCCCCACGCCTGCCCCCGGGCGAGGGCTTGCGAATAGTCGGCCTGGAGGGTGGCGAGGGCCTGCTGGCAGGCGCTGATCGCGTCCCGGTAGCGGCGCACCCGGCCCTCGACTTGGCGCAGCAGCGCGACGGTGGTGTCCGAGGTGTCGGTGGCGTCCGAGAAGTGCAGGGATTCGTCCCCGTCTATCGGATTGCCCTGGGGGTCGGTATGGACGCGGGGCTGCAACATCAGCGACAGCAGGCGGCCGCGGTTGGCCGGGTCGAGGAAGGCGCTGAAGGGCCGCCGGCGGGTGGCCCGGGCCGTTTCGTCGTTCTCCAGGAAGGGGTCGTCGCGGGTCGCAAAGACCGACAGGTCGGCGAACAGGCCGGAGGTTTCGCCGAGGCTGTTCGGATTGGGACGATCCTCTTCACGCAGGGTGTCGGCCAGCACCAGCAGGCGGTTGACGGCCTCCTGGCGGGATGAGCCGGAGTAGTCGCGGGCTTCCTGGGCCTTGGGCTGGACCAGGCGCTCGGCGATGGACAGCGTACGCAGGTTGAGGCTGCCAACGACCGGGCTGGCATTGGTGATGTCGATCGGCGTGTAGGTGGTCTTGATCGGGCTTATTCCGGTGTCGAGCGCCAGCCCCAGGGTTTCGGTGGTGCGCAGCTGTTGCAAGGGGAGGCCGGCGTTGATGCCGATCCCGATCCCGATGTTGCCGACGGCCAGGTTGCCGGCAAGGTTGCCAGTGAGGTTGCTGGCAAGACCGGCGTTGAAGGCGCCGGCCCGTGCGGTGGCGACGGCGACCGGTGGCAGGGTCTCCCGCGGGCTTGCAGCGGCGGTGTTGCGGAGCTTGTCGAAGAAAGTCGAGATCTGCGCCTGGGAGGCGACGGCCGTCTCGGCCTGGGCGATGCCGGCGAGGGTTGGGGACACGGCCAGGCGGGTCGCGTCGGTGGTGTTGAGGACGAGCTGGCGGACCCGGTAGATGTCGGTCTGGATCTTGATGAAGCCGTAGTCGATGACGTCGTCGACGCGGGTGGTGCGCGAGTTCAGGTAGTCGATGAAGCCCTGCAGGCCGCGCACGCCCAGCTGGCTGCGCTCCTGGTTGGAGAGCACGGCCAGGGTCGGACTGCCGAGCAGGCCCTGGATGACGCTGCTGACGCCGGCCGGCGTCGGGGCGGCCGCACCGGGAGGCGCATTGACGAGGCCGAAGCCCGCTTCAAACGGCGCCCACAGGCCGTTGGGGGTGAGGAACTCCCAGGCGTAGTCGCCGTGCTGGACAGCTCCGGCGGGCAGGGTGGCGGCGAACCACGGCGTTTCGACGCCTGCCGTGAGGGTGCCGGCGGGGCCGAAGGCGGCGCGCCCGTCGACCATCGTGAAGGCCAGGCCGGTGACGCTGCGGTCGGCCACGCCAAGTGCTTCGGGGGGGATTTCCAGGCGCAGCCAGCGTCCGGCCGGGGGCAGATCGCCCAGGCGCTGGCGCGACTCGGTGCCGCTGGTGCCCCACGGGACGAGATCCTCGCCCCAGAAGGCCCGGTGCTCCCAGGTGCCGGCGAGCCATTGCAGCATCAGGGTGCGTGGCGGATTGTCGGCATCCAGGTAGGCCCACACGTAGAGCGGGGCGCCGACGGCCGGGATGAGGGTGGCGGTGGCGCCGTCGAAGAAGTGCTGGTGCAGGCCGGGCATGGCGCGGGCCCGGTGGCCGCCCGCATTCGGTGGCGGGCCCCAGGGGGCGAAGCTCTCGGTTTCGAGGGCGTCCGGGTCTTCCGCGATGTCGGGCACGATCGGCGGCGTGGCGTCGATGGCCTGCCGGAGGGCTGCGGCCGTCACGCGCAGGCCATGGCGGGCGCCGAGGGCGCGGCTGCGGGCCAGCAGGTAGCCGTCTAGGGTTTGCTGAAACAGGGGGGCTATGACTTCGGTGAGGAGCAGGCGCGGCTCCCACGAGGCCTGGCTGACCGGCACCAGCACGCGCACCCGTTCGCCGAGGGAAAAGTCGAGCGGAGCCAGCGAGGCTGCCTCGCGGATCGCGAGATCGAGCTGCTCCAGCGGCACTGGCACCGCGTCCAGGTCGAAGGCCGACGGAAAGAAGCCGCTGGAGCGGGTTGTCCGATCGAACACATTGGTCGGCAGCAGGCCGCAGGGGGGCAGCCGCCCGAAGGCGGCGGCCAGCTCGCCGGGGGGCGGGGCGGTGTCGCCGAGTTCGGCGACCTGTTCGGCGAGCTGTTCGATCTGCGCCTGCCACAGCGGGGCCAGGCGGGCCTGCGGAGTGATGGCGCCGGCGCCACCACCGGCAAGTTGCAGGCGGCTCAGCTGGGCCAGGCCGCCGGCCCGCGCCACCGCGGCCCGGTCGGCAAAGGCCGGCACGAAGGCCGCGTCGACGCCGATCAACCCGATGGGCACGCCGAATTCCTCCCACGGCAGCATGCCGTCGGCGTCGAGGGCCCGTTCCGCGTCGAACACCCGGTAGGCCAGGGTGTTGCGCAGGCGCGGGCCGGGGGCCGGCAGGGGCGCCCATTCCACCGGCCAGGCGTACCACAGCAGACGCACCGCGTCGGCGAGGCGCCAGTCCTCGAAGCTCACATTGCCTTCGGCGCAGCCGCAACGATCGCACGGGTCCAGTGGGTCGATGCCGGAGACATCCACCGCCACAGGTTGCAGAACCAGGATACCGGCCAGGGGCAGGGTGTCCGGGTTGCTGGTCAGGAAGTCGCCCAGGCTCGGGCCGATGACGCGGTTGCGCAGTTCGTCGCCGCTGCCGCCTCCACCGCCACCCCCGTCGAGGAGATCGGCCGGGACGACCACCGGCAGGCCGTAGAAGTCCACATCGATGGCCCGCGCCAGCCACACGTCCTCGCCGCTGACGGCCAGCCCGCGACCGGAGGCGATGTGCAGACGGACGCTCGGGCGGGCGCCGGTTTCGGTGGGCGGGGTGATCACGTAATCCAGTTCCAGCCCGTTTGCGACCCCCGGCGTGAAGGCCTGACCGCGTTGCACGATGTGCCCGGCCGCCCAGCGGCTGCGTGCATCCAGGGTCGGTGCAGTGAGGGCCCGACCGGGGAAGAGATTGGGCCGCCGCAGCCAGCTTGTCGCGGCCTCGGCGGCGTCCGCGGGGGAAAGCTGCAAGACCTGTTCCCCGGGAAGGGGCAGGCGGATCGGCGTGATGCTCATGGTCAGGCTCCTCGTTCAGCAGAGGGGGCGGTTACGGCCGGGCAGTGGCCCGGGGCCGCAGGATCACTTCCCCTTCCCTTTGCCCTTCGTTTCGGGTGCGGGTTTTGCGCCCTTTGCCCGTGGCGCCGCGGTGCGCAGGATGGGAACGGGCTCCGTGCCGATGCGCGTGTCGCTTACCTCCGGCCGGACCCCGACCGTTGCGGTATCGCGCAGCGGCGTGGTGGCGGTGGACGGGGCGACGGTGAAGCTCGTGATCGCCGCCGTGCCGGTCAGGGTGCTGCGGATCTGCGCCAGGTTCTCCCGGGGGGCTACGGATGCGGCCCGGTCGAGGGTTTGCCAGTCGGCGCGGTTGACGATGGCCTGAAGGGCGGCCGGATCGGCTACGACGGGGCTGCCCGTTTCGATCCGGGCAAGGCCGCTGCCGACCTGGCTGGCGGTCAGCGTGGCGGCGGTGCGCAGGGCGCTGGCCTGGTCGAGGGTGGGCACCCGGCTGAATTCGCCGATGGCCGCGGCGGTCAGGGCCGGCGAGTCGGCAAAGCGCGGGGAGGCCAGCAGGTTGCGCAGCTCGAGGCTGGCCGCCGGGGTGGCCCGTTCGAGCACCGTGTCGAGGTTGTTGCGCAGGCCGAGGCCGTCGAGTCTGAGCCGCAGGTTCTCGTTCACGCCGCCTTCTGCGCCGGCAAAACGCAGCGCGGTGCCGGCCAGGTCTTCCCGGTAGGCGATGTTGCGGCGGCGCACGAACCACAGGTCGGGCAACTGGGCGAGGCGCTGCCATTCGGCGTCGGAGGGGCTGGTCGGGTCTGGCAGGATTACCTCCTGTCGCGGCAGGCGGATGCGCTGCAGAATTTCCAGCGGCTTGCGGGCGGCGACCAGGTTGGGGGCGGCCGGATGTATCGCCCGGCGCAGGCTGGTCAGGCGGGCCACCACGGCGCGCCATTCGTTGCGCGGCACCGGGGCGAGGATCAGCACCGAGGTCGATTCGAGGGTTTCGGCGGCGGCGCTGAGGTCGATGCCGGGCAGGGCCAGGGATTCCTCGATCAGGGCCGGCAGTTCGTCTTCGGGGATGATGGAGAAGTCCACGTCGATCTCTGCCGGAAAATAGCCCTGGGTGAAATCCGCGGGGTTGATCACCGCCGGCGGCAGCGGGCCGGCCGAGGGCAGGGCCGAGAAGTGGCTGGCCGCCGGAAAGCTGCGCCCGTTGGCCGCCTGGGCCACGTCGGCGACGTGGGCCTGGTGCTGCAGCAGGTAGGCCAGGCGCAGGGCCCGGGGGGCAAAGCCGAGGCCGGGCAGGTCGCTGCGGTTGGCGCCCAGCTCGCGCCGCACCATCGGCGCGTCTATCCACTCCACGGTGTTGTTGGCCAGGGCGATCATCGCCAGCGGCAGCAGGTTGGCCGACACGCCGCGATCGACGCCGTCGAAGAAGATCGCCCGGGCGGCCCGGGCGCGGCGTTCGTCGGCGGACTGGGCGTTGCCGTCGTCGGGCCACGGCACCAGCACGATGGCGGTGGCCTCGATGATGTCGCCGTCCTCGACGCTGCGCTGGCCGGTGATCGAACTTGGGTAGGCACCGATCGGGTTGGCGGTGAATTCCACCGGCCGCAGGGCCAGCACGAAGAGCCCGTTGCGGCTGCGCAGCGGGGGCTGGGGCAGCCGGCCGAGGCCGAATCTGGCGGTCAGCTGCTCGGCGCGGGGGATGTCGGCGAGGCGCACGATCACTTCGGACGGCAGCAGCACCAGTTCTCCCGACGGGGTGACGCCGTGGCCCGCGCCGACGATGAGGCTTTGCGGCGCGGCGCCTTCGCGCACCCCCAGGCCGACGGCCACGCCGCTGCCGGCGGCCTGGCCCAGATCGGCTTCGCGGGTGAGGAAATACTGCTGTTCACGGATCAGGTCGCGGGCGGCCAGGAAGCGGCCGTCGAACCAGCGCGGGCGTTCGCGCCGGGCGTCCTGCACCAGCGCGCCGGCTTGCCGCAGGGCGGCGACGTCCTCGGGGGCGATCCTCTCGCGGTTGCTTCCCTTTACAAGGTTCATGACGCACTCCTGATGATGTTGTCCGTGGCGGTGGGCGCGCTTCAGATCCCGACCCAGCGGCCGAGCAGGCCCAGCGACGGGATGAAGCGGCGCGACCAGTTGTCCACGAGAACCGCCGTGCCGTCCCGCTGGGGCGGCACATCTGCCGTCGCCGGGATCAGCACCCGGGCGAGGAACACGGCGGTGGGGTCGAAATCCCGCGGGTGCTCGGCCGCTGGGGCCAGCTGCCCCTCCTGGCCGCTGCGTCCGCTGGCCTCCCAGCCGGCCAGCACCGCGTCCTGCAGGGCGGCGCGGCGGGCGTCCGGGTCGGCGATGGCGGCCAGATCGGGGCCCGGCTCGGGCAGGCCGATGTAGGCGTCGTCCAGCGCGTCGCGGGCCACCAGTACCAGCTCGTAGGCGTCCGACAGGCGAGAGGTGGCGACCGCGTCGAGGGCGTCGAAGGGGCCGCTGGCGAAGCTCGGGGTGAGCCCCGTTTCGCAGGCCACGAAGCGCAGGAAAACGTCGGCGACGACGGCCCGTGCGGGGACGGCCGGAATGTCGCCGGTGCCGGCTTCGGCCTGGATGCGCGCGCTGAGAAAGCGCGGCAGGTTGTCGTAGGTGGCGCGGCGCAGGCTGTCGCCGCCGTCGGCAGCCAGGCTGGCGTCCCACCAGCGCTGCAGGCGCAGGCAGGCCGGGCGGCCGATCTCGACAAGGCGGCCGAGGCGGTCGATGGCCACGCCGGGGGCGACGCGGATCTCCTCGGGGCGGTCGGTGGGCAGGTCTGCGGCGGCATGGCCGACGGCCAGTCCGGCCAGGGTGCCGCCGCCCGAGAGCAGGGCCAGGGCCTGGGCCAGACGGCCGCGGTGGTAGGTTTGCTCGGCGCTGAAATCGGCGGCGTCGAGCAGCATCCCGGTGGCGTAGAAGGGGCGCTGGGGGCGGGGCCGGGCGTACAGCGGGTCGGCTTCGGGGAGGCGGGTGAGGGCACTCATTTCGGTTTGCTCCGCTTGTTTCGGTGCGGGCCGGGGGGGATGACCGGCGGCCTCGACGGGGGGCGCAGGGGCGGCACCACGACCGGGGGGACGGGGATCGTCAGGCGCTGGATGGTGACGACGGCCACGGCGGGCGCGCTGCGCTGGCCGCTGCTGTCGATCACCTCGAGCTGGAAGCGGTGGGCCCCGGCAGGCAGGCCGGGGTCCACCACAATCGTCGGCTCGACGCTGCGGATGGCTTGTCCGACGGCAAAGCGGGCCATGTTCGTCTCAGCCGATGATCTGCGTGGGGCCGAGGTAGGTCCACACGAACTGCACAATACGGCCGCCACCCACGTCGAAGGAGCGGCTGCCGTCCAGGTTGAAGCTGGTGCCGAAGGCGGCAATGCGCGGCACGTTGAGCACGGCCGTCGGGGCTGACTGGTCGGCGATGATCATCTCCACCTCGTCGGCGGCGGAGCGGTTGCCCGAGTCGTCCACCACGATCAGGCGGAAGCGGTGGCGTCCGGTCGGCAGGGGCCGGTCGGGGCTCACCGTGACCTCGATGGTCGGGGTGTCGGTGGCGATGTCGGTGTTGATCACAAAGTCAGCCATGGCGCTCTCCTTGAGGTTCAGATTTGCGGCAGTCGCCGCCAGATAAAGCTCGCGAGGCTGCGAGCAGGGGCAGCGCGGGAGGCGCTGCCGTCCAACATGAAGGATTCGCCGAAGGGCACGCTGCGGTCTTCGCCGGCATCGGCGACGGGGCGCCCGGCGGGTGGCGGCGGCGGCGCGGCCGTGCCCGCCATGCGCGGGTCGAGGGCCACCGGGCCGAGGACGAAATCCTGCCCGAGGGGGCTGCGGTCGGCCCGGGCCGGGCGTGGCAGGCGCGGCGGGCCGAGGTAGGTGTCCACGCCGACCAGGCTGGCGATGCCGACGAGGAAGGGCCAGGTGGCGCTGAGCACGCGGGTTGCCACGTGGGCCGGGCTTTCCAGCTCGACGATGCGGCGCAGCAGGCCGAGTTCCTGCGGGCTGACGCTCTGGTGCACCAGCACCGTGGCTCGGTTGGCCAGTTCGTCGAGAAAGGCCAGCACAGCGGCGTTCTCCGCATCGCTGGCGACCTCCGGGCGGAACAAAGCGAGCAGTTCTGCGCGCTCCCGCTCGCCAAGGATCAGGGTGTCGCCGACCACCGAATTGCCGCTGATGACGAGACCGGGCAGCAGCGGGTCGTGCTCGTCGGAAAGATTGACGCCGAGCAGGGTGGCGAGGGTGCGGCGCAGCCGGAAATCTTCCAGCACGATGATTTCGCCGCCGCGCACGCCGCCGCCGCTGGCAATGTCGAGGGCCATCTGCAGGCCGGCCTTGGTGCCGTGCAGGCGCGCCAGCCACGGCGCCGCCGCCAGCCAGGCGCGCCGCCGCTCCTGCGGCAGGGCCGGGTCGAAGGCCACGCCGATCCAGCTGCCGAGCCAGTCGAGCTGGGCTTCGGGCACGGTGGTCGGGTCGGTGAGGAGGTGGGCGGCGCCGATGCGGTCCTCGACGCTGGTGAGGAAGCCCTCGAAGCTGGCCAGGAAACGCTCCAGGAAATCGGCCGGGGTGGCCTGCGGGCGGTAGACGGCGATTTCGCTGCCGCGATGGCGCAGGGGCCACGCGCGGCCGCTGGCCGGGTCGCGCAGCAGCCAGGCGCGGCCGGGGTTGAGCACTTCGGCCGTGGCTCCGTCGCCAAGGGCCACGCCGGCCAGTTGCAGGCGCGCGCGCAGCGCCGCGGTGGGCGTGCCGCCGGCGTCGAGGGCGGCGGTGAAGCTGGGTTCGATGGCGCCGGTCTGGGCGCCCGGGGCTTCGGCCGGGGCGCCGAAGACGTTTTCCCGGTAGAGCCGCGGCAGGTACTGGTCGCGGTAGGAGAAGCGGCTGGCGTAGGCGCGCAGGGCGGCGATGCGGGGGCCGACGCGACGGTCGCCGAACAGCTCGACGTGCACCCACAGGTAGCGGCCGGTGAGGCTGCGTACCTGGCGGCGGGGGTTCTGGATCAATACCGACAACAGCCCGGCGTAACCCGGCTTGTGCGTCCACGGGCCCAGGCCGGGGTGGGCCGGCAGTTCGGAGGGGGCATGCTCCCAGCTCGCTCGCGGCGTGTGGGGGTCGCCCGGGCCGGGCACGTCGCCGAAGTGGTGGGGCAGCCAGGCTTCACGCTCGGCCAGGTCCGGCGGGCTCGGTTCGGCGGTGGCGGCTAGCCACACGATGAAGCCGGCGTGGGGTGGCAGCTGGGCCTCGGCGAACAGGCGGTGCCACACGGTTTGCGCCGAGCCGCTGTCGATCAGGTGGGCGTCCGACGCGGTGAAGTTGGCCGCTTCTCCGTGACGGGCCAGATTGGCGATGGACAGGCGGTGCAGGGGCTGGCTGCCGCGCACGCCGGGGGCAAGCTCCACCGGGTAGTGGGGCGGGCCGTCGACCCGGTGGGCGAAGGGGGCTTCGAGGGCGCTGTCGGCAAGCGGATGGATCTCGCCGCCGGGCGGAATGCGGCGGGCGTCGTCGGCGGCTTCCAGATGGAAGGAGGGGGCGTCGCGGCGGCCCGGCATGCGCACTACCAGCTGCCCGCCGGCGAGCCATTCGAGGGCGTAGGCGTAGCGTGCCCCGACCAGTTCGAAGGCGGCTTGCAGGCGCTCGGCACGGGTGTCGAAGGGGCGCAGGCGGGCCTCGCCGCTGCCTGCCCAGCTGAGCAGCGCCAGCCCGGCTTCGGGGTGGCAGGCCAGGGCCACGGGCCGTTCGCCGACCGGCCAGGCCGGGCCGTCGAGCAGCCGCAGCCGGGGCGGGTGGCAGTTTTCCGGGTTGGGCCGGAAAACCGTGCCGGCGTAATCCACGAAAGGCCCGAGGGGCAGCGGCGATCCGGTGAGGCGGGCCAGCCGGCCGCTGGCGCGTTCGAGCACCCACACGCCGCCGTCGGGGCTGGCGGCCATTCGCCACGGCACGAAGCCGGCTGCCGCCACGCTGACGTCGGCCCAGCGGCCGCGCAGGTCATGGAGCACGATGGCGTCGGCGAGGGCGGCGTAGAGCACGCCGTCGAAGCCCGTTACGATGTCGCTCGGGGTGCTGGCCAGGGGCAGGCTGATGGCCTCGTCGGGCAGGTGGCTGCGCGCCACGATGGCGCTGGCGGCGGGGTTCCAGTAAGCCACGCCGCCGAGGCTGTCGACGGTGCGCGGCACCCGCTCGAGGGCCGAGCTGGCGGTGGCCAGCGCAGCCGCCGGGTCCGCCGGGGCGGGCAGGCTGCGTTCGCTGGCGAGGCGCAGCACATGGCAGTCGGCATCCCACACGGTGTGGGCGCGGCGGCGCCAGTGACGGTCGTCGCCGAGCAGCCAGAAGCGCAGTCCGTTGGCGTCCATCAGCACACCTCCGGCACGACCGGGACGGCCACCGCATCCGGGTGGGCGAAGGGATTGGGCAGGGCCCGCAGGTTGTCGGGGGGCGGCCCTTCGACGACGACGACCGAGAGCAGCTCGGGCAACTGCCAGGCGGCGAGGGGAAGCGTCCGCGTACCGTCGGCAGGGCTGGTGGCGATGCTGCGCCAGTCGTCCCCGTCGTCGAGGCTGACCCGCTCGAACAACACCAGGCCGCTGACTTCCAGTACGCCGGCGATCCGCGAGATCTCCACTTCCAGCTCGCGCTCCCGCACTGCCCGGCCGAGGGGCCAGCCGCTGCCTTCGGCGCCCCCCGGCGGCAGCGGCCAGAGCAGGTGACGCAGGGCGTTGCGCACCTCGAAGAGCACGCTGTCGCGGGCGTAGCCGTCGCGGATGGTGACGCCGACGGCGAGGCCGAGGGCGATGTATTCGCAGCCGATCACGTAAAGCTCGGTGGCCAGCGGCACGCGGCTGATCAGGCGGGCGTGCACCTTCTCGATGAAGGGTCGGTCGGGGCGGGGATTGGGGCCGGGGTTGGCGGCGGGGTCGAAGGCGCGGGCCGGCAGGGCCATCACGCTGACCACGCCGGGCACTTCGAAGCGCCGGTCGCGGGGTTTGAAGCGGGGTAGCACCTCGACCCGGCCGACCTCGATGGCCGGCGTATCGAGGGCCAGCTGGCGGTAGTCGGCGGCGGTGACGGCGCGGTCCCGGTGGCGCAGCAGGGCCGGAATGGCTTTCTCGGCGGCGGCGAAGCTCTCGGCCTCGGTCCCGCCGCTGGTCGCCAGGGGCTGCAGCACTTTCAGGGCCGGGGCGGGCTGGCCATTGATCTGGCGGGCGCTGATGGCGTTGAGGCTGGCCGGTGGCAGGTTGCCGGCCGCGCCGCCGCCGAAGCGCCCGCTGGCCAGGCGGATGCGCATCTGGGCGTCGGGTACGCGGCCGCGCACCCCGTCGCCAAAGCGCAGGGTGCCGGCTTCGGCATCCAGTTCGAAGGCGGCGGCGCTGCGGGCGATCTGCGGGTCGGGGCTGATGGAGGCGAGATCGTCCACGCGGAACCAGGGGCGGTAGCCAAGCCCGGTTTCTTCCACCTCGATGGCCAGGCTGGCGGCGTCGCAGGACGTCATCGGCAAAGAAAGAACCTGGTCGGCGCCGCCGCTCGAAACACCCAGTACGCGATTGGAGACAGTAACGCGCTGGTCGATCGCGACGGTGTTGATGCCGACCCAGGAGAGGGGGAGGCTGTCCACGCCCTTGCCCGGCTCGGGGCGCAGGCGCAGCCAGGCGATCAGGCGGGCCGCCTTTTCGGTGTCGTCGAGGCGCGGCGGGGTGTCGCCCACGCCGGCCCGGGGGTTGGCCTCGACGTCGTTGTCGGGGGCCCAGATCAGGGATTCGTCGGGCAGCGCCAGGCGCAGGATGCCCGGGCGGGTGTAGCCGGCGGTGGTGTCGCTGCCGCTTTGTGGCTTGAGGGTCAGGTAGTCGGTGCTGCCGCGGGGGCCGGGGGCGGTGATTTCCCACAGGGCCGGAATGGGGGCGGGCGGGTTGGCTGCGGCGATGAAATCGTCGAAATCCTCGGGCAGGGCCAGGGCCGGCACGACGCCGACCGAGAGCAGCGCCGGGGCGCCGCTGTTGCCGCCGCCGAGGTTGAGGCGCACCTGGTCGTTGAGGGCCGCCTGCTGTTCCGGCTGGGGCGCCGGCGGGGCCAGCAGGGCGAGCCACAGGGCCCGGTCGGCGGACAGCGCGAAGATGTCGATGCCATCCGGCACGGCGCGGCCGCCGTCGAACACCGGGGTGGTTTCGTAGCCCCGGGCGTCGCTGATCGAGTGCACCGTCTTGAGCCCTTCGATGACTTCGGCCATGCGGGCGTTTTCCCTGTCGTCGAGGGCGCGCTTGTAGTAGGCCTCGGCGCTGATCGGCAGCACGGTGGTTTCGCCGAGCGTCTCGAAGGGCACCGGGCCGGCCAGGCGCGCACCGGGCGCAAGGCTGCTGGCGGAGAGTTCCGTGTCCTGGGCGTAGGCCAGGCTGACGATGCCGGTGGCCGGCAGGGCCGGGCGCAGGGGCTGGCCGAGGAGCTTGAGGAAGACCAGGCGCTGCCGCTCGGGGATCAGGTTGGCCCGGTAGAGCAGGGTGTCGCCGAGCCACGCGAAAAGTTCGATCAGCGTGCGACCGGGGTCGCCGAGGCGCGGGTGGGTCCATTCCGGCGTGTGGGCGGGAATGCGCGCCACCAGTTCATCGACAAGATCGTCGAAGCGGCGGTCGTCCAGGCTGGGGGGCAGGATGGGCATGACGAAATCCTCGTTAGCTTTCCAGCTGCACGGTGAGCCCCAGCTGGGCCGGGGCGCCGGTGCGGGCGAGGCGGTAGATGATCTCGACCCGCACGTGGCCAGCCTCTCCGGCAACCTCCTGAACCTCGACCCGGTCGAGCAGGATGCGCCGCTCCCAGCGCGCCACTGCGTCGCGGACCAGATCCTGGATGCGCCGCCGGGTGGCCGGGGTGTTGGGCTGGTGGAGCTGGGTGTCGAGGCCGCCGCCAAAGTCCGGCCGCATCAACTGCTCGCCGGGGCGGGTGGACAGGACCA
>Ga0268298_10002162_pt1 | contig 21884 bp, 14 predicted proteins | sample WWTPWeurt_MetaG_FD_194462 | JGI IMG/M metagenome (GOLD analysis project Ga0268298, IMG submission 194462) | Activated sludge microbial communities from WWTP in Nijmegen, Gelderland, Netherland - WWTP Weurt | ecosystem: Engineered > WWTP > Aerobic digester > Activated sludge | place... | reverse complement strand
AATCGAAGTGAAGATGCAGCCGCGGGCCGCCCCGCAAGCCACGCAGTAAGCCGCAAGGCCAGCACCGTGCGCCGCCGGGTCGCCTTCCTGTCGGGGCTGCTGTCGCTGCTCGCCGCCTTGTCGGCGGTTGCAGCGGCTCCCCAGGCCGAGGCACGCCCCGGCTACCTTGCCGATCGCGAATGTACCGCCTGCCACCCCCGGCAGGCGGCCGCGTGGGCGGGCTCCAAACACGACCTGGCCATGCAGCCGGCCGGCCCCGCCAGCGTGCTGGGGGATTTCGACAACGCCCGCTTCAGCGCCCCGCAGCAGGACACCCGCTTCTTCCGGCGCGGCACCCGCCACTTCGTGCACACCGACGGCCCCGACGGACGCCCGGCGGATTTTCCGGTCACCCATACCTTTGGCGTGCATCCGCTGCAGCAATACCTGCTGCCGCTTCCCGGCGGACGCCTGCAGGCCCTGAGCGTGGCCTGGGATACCGTCAGGAAGCGCTGGTTTTCCCTCTACCCCGATGGCGCCTTTCCCCCGGGCTCGCCGCTGCACTGGAGCGGTCGCTACCAGAACTGGAACCTGATGTGTGGCGAGTGCCACACCACCGCCTTCCGCAAGGGCTACGACGCGGCCAGCGACCGCTACGCCACCCGCTGGGCCGCCCCCAACGTGGGCTGCCAGGCCTGCCACGGACCCGGCCGGGAACACAGCGAAAGCGCCCGCCGCGGCAAGCCCGTACCCACCACCAACACGGCGCTCGCCAGCGCCCACGGCCAGGTGGACCAATGCGCCAGCTGCCACGCCCGGCGCACCCGGATCGTCGAAGACGCCACACCCGGCACGCCCCTCCTCGACAATTTCATCCCCGACACCCTGCGCGCCGAGCTCTACCACCCGGACGGCCAGCAGCTCGATGAAGTCTTCGAATACGGCTCGTTTCGCCAGAGCCGCATGTACCAGGCCGGCGTGGCCTGCAGCGACTGCCACGAACCCCACAGCGGCAAGACCCGCGCCACCGGCAACGCCCTGTGCCTGCGCTGCCACAGCCCCACGCCCGACCCGAAATTTCCCGGGCTTCGCGCCAAAAACTACGACTCGCCCGAACACCACCTCCACGCCGCCGGCCAGCCCGGCAGCCAGTGCGTCGCCTGCCACATGCCCAGCCGCGACTACATGGTCGTGCATGGCCGCCGCGACCACGCGATCCGCATTCCGCGGCCGGACCTCACCCGCAAGATCGGCACGCCCAATGCCTGCCAAAGCTGCCACCCCGACCGCCCGGCCGAATGGCTGGAGGCCGCCATCGACGCGCGACACGGCGCCCGCCAGCGGCCCGAGCATTACGGCGAAACACTCCACGCCGCCCGCGCCGGCCAGCCCGGTGCCGATGCCCGTCTCGTCGCGCTGATCAAGGACACCCGGCAGCCGGCCATCGTGCGCGCCACGGCCATCGAAAGCCTCACCGGCCCGCCCCCCGAAGCGGCTTTCAGCGACGCCGACCCCGCCGTGCGCAGCGCCGCCGCAGCCAGCCTCGGCGCCCGTCCGGCCTCCGAGCGCCTGGCCCGTCTGCCGGCGCTGCTGGCCGACCCGCTGCGCGCCGTGCGCATCACCGCCGCCCGCGGGCTGGCCGACATTCCGGAAGCCCAGCTCGCGCCGGATCAGCTCCGCCTGCGCCAGCGCGGCATCGCCGAATTCATCGCCGCCCAAGAGGCCATGGCCGACATGCCCAGCGCACAGGTAAACCTCGCGCTGCTCCAGTTTGAGCTCGGCAAACCGCAGGCCGCCGCAACCCATTACCGCCGCGCCATCGCCCAGGATCCGGCCTCCAACGCCGCCCGCCTCGGCCTCGCCCGCCAACTTGTGGCAAGCAGGCAGCTCGACGCCGCCACCCGGCTGCTGGATGAGGGAATCGCGCGATCCAGCCAGCCCGGCGAACTGCACTTCGCCATCGGCCTGGTGGCCGGACAGCAAAAAAACTGGAAAGAAGCCGCCGCCCGGCTTCAGCGCGCGGCCGAACTCATGCCCGACGACCGCCGCATCCGCCGCAACCTCGAAGCGGTGCGGCGGCATTTACTGCAGGAATAAGCGCAAAACCCCGCGGGCCTTGCGCATTGCTCAAGGCTGCCGCCGCTATCCGGCGTAATTCCGCAGCACCTCGGCAAAGCGCGGTGCGACCTCGGGCGACGCACCCAGAAAGAGTTCCGGCTCGATGAGCTCGAGCTCCATCACCGCCGGCTGGCCGTCCGGCAGGCGCACCAGATCGACGCGGGCATAGGTGGTGGGCGCCGGCGTGGCGGCCAGGGCGCGGGTGGCCAGCTCCAGCTCGTCGGCGGCCGGCGTCCAGGCGTGCACCGTGCCGCCGTGCATCTCCTGCACCCGAAAATCGCCCGCCGCGGGTTGCTTGCGGATGGCGTGGGAAAAATGGCCGCCAAAATAAACCAGCGACACCTCGCCGTCGCGGGCCACGCTGGCCACAAAGGGCTGAACCATCACGTCCCCATCGGCCAGCAGCGCCACCAGATGCGCCTGGCAGGCCGGGTCGCGGGCATCGGCACGCAGCGCGCCGATGGCGCCGATCGACACCGCCGGCTTCACGACCACCTCGCCCCAGCCGGTTTCGAGCAAACGCGCCACGCCGTCCGCAGCGCCCTGGTCGAGCCACAAGGTCGGCACGGTCGGAATGCCTTTGGCGGACAGTTCGCGCAGATAGGCCTTGTGGCTGTTCCACTCGATGACCGCGTAGGGGTTCACAAAGGCGGTGAGCTTGCTTGTGCGCTCGGCCCAGGCCAGAAATTCGGGCAGACGCAGAAAATAATCCCAGGGCGTGCGCACCACCACCAGCGGGTAGGCCGCCCAATCCTCCGGGCTGTCCCACGGGGCAACCACGGCTTCGATGCCGATGCGCTCAAGGGCGTCGACGAGAAAATGGGTTTCCGGGTCCGGCGTGGCCATCGCGGCACCGCCGGTCACCAGGACGATACGGGTTGTGGCTTCCATGACAATCCTTGCGTAGCTTGCGGCCGTTATTTTAGGCGCAGCCACTGCCATTCACGAAACGACCGAACTCAGAGCTTGAGCATTCCGGCGATCTTGGAGCGCAGGCCGGAGTAGGATTTTTCCCAAGTCAGGCAGCGAATTTCGTCGCCGCCGAAGGAGCGCTTGAAGCGATACAGCCCGTGGCCGAGGTCGGACGAGTCGGCGGCGGTGGCGTGCACGCCACCCATGTTCAGCTCGGAGTAGCCCTCCGCGCACATTTTCTCGATGGCGCCCCACACCGTCATCATCTGCGCATTGACCGCGAAACCGGCCTCAGAGCAGCCGGACATGGTGTAGTAGGCGCGCCCCTGGTCGCAGTGCAACAGGATGCCCGACAGGGCCTGATCCGGCTGGTCGGCCTGGTAGGAGATGAAAATGCGGCCGTTGCCGGGGGCGACGTAGTTCTGGTAGATCGCATTGGCGGCGGAGGAGGTGGCGATGGCGTAGTCCTCTCCGCGCTGGCGGCGGCGCTCCCGCGAGACGGCCTGGAAGTCGATCATCCGGCCGACGGATTCGACCTTGTTCTCTTCGCGGATCTGCAGCGTCGAAGCCTTGATTGCCGAGCGCAAGTAGGTGCGCTTGCGAGAGGCGATGCGGGAGATGACTTCGGCCGGATCGGCCGACAGTTTGACGCGAAATTCGAGCCTCTCGGTCAGCGCAAAACCGTCGGCGGCCAGGCCTGCCGGACTCAGGCGGGCATCCTCGGAATGCAGCTTGATGTGATTGACGCCCAGCTGCTCCATCTCGGCGACGATCATGCGCACGAAGCGCTCAAGCAGCTCCGGGTCGTCGCCGACGACGACGGGGTGGGTCTGCCACTGAAAGCCACGGGTCAACACACGGGCCGGCCAGCGCTTCCAGTGGTTGGTCAGGAAGCCCAGGCCAAGCCCGATGTCGACGCCATCGCGGCTGAGCCGGAAGAAAACCGGCTCGCTCCCCTCCTTGGCCAGCGCCCGGGAGAAGGCCGGACTCAGGTAGTAATTTCCGCCCAGCCTGGCCAGCGACGCGTCCCAGCCCGCGGGCGCCTGGCGCCGAAAAGTGGACAGGTGGTAACTTGCGCTTGCTGATTCGTTCATCTGACTTCCCGCTCCGCGGCGTGCAATTTGTGTCGGTTGGCAATTACGACGGCATAGCCGACGGTCCCGGATTATGCTGCCTGAAGCGCCCGTCTGGCGCCGTCCCGCAAGCGTCCTGGATCAACCTGACATGTTATTACAGTCGGCTTGGCGCTGCGCCCGGCAATCCTTCGCCGGGCGGGCATTCCGCACAACGGACGTCTAACGCCACACTCCCGGCCGGGGCGTGAAGCTGTCCAGCACGCGAATGTAGCTCTGGCGGGCCAGCGCGCTGGGGTCGCGCAGCTTGCTCAGGCACATGCTGCCCTTGAGCTGGGCAAGCGATTCGTATTCGCGCTCGACCATCCAGGCCTCGATGCCCTCGAGAATCCGGCTCAGCCGGGCCGGGCCGTGTTCGAGCAGGCAGGACGCCAGATGCACCACGTCGGCGCCGGCGAGGAGCAGCTTGAGGGCTTCTTCGTGGCCATGGACGCCGCCGGTGGCCGCCAGCGTCATGGGAGTCTGGCCGCGCAGAATGGCGATCCAGCGGATGCGCAGGAGCGCCTCCTCGCGGGTCGACAGCTGCAGTTGCTCGACCATCTCCAGCCCATCGAGATCGATGTCGGGCTGGAAGAAACGGTTGAACAGCGACACCCCGTTGGCGCCGCTGACTTCCAGGCGCCGCACGAAATGCGGCAGCGACGAAAAGAAGGGCGGCAGCTTCATGATGATGGGCACGCTCACCACCTGCTTGAGCTCGGTCAGCAGCGCCAGGTAGCGGGCCTCCACGTCGTCGCCGCTCTCGGTCGGGTTGGCGGCCACGTGGTAGACGTTGAGCTCCAGCGCGTCGGCGCCGGCAGCCTGCATCTCCTTGCCCAGATCGACCCAGCCGGACGGCGTGACACCGTTGAGGCTGGCGATGACCGGAATCGACAGCCGCGCCTTCGCCTTGCGCAGGTGATCGAGGTATTGGTCGATGCTGCTTTCGTACTTGCCGTGGTCGGGCATGAAGCCGGCCGACTCGCCGTCGTGCAGCTCGGCATGCAGCAAAAAGCGCTCGGCCATCGCGTCTTCGGCGATCAGCTCTTCCTCGTAAAACGAGTGCAGCACGATCGCGGCCGCGCCGGCGTCTTCAAGGCTCAGCACGCTGTCGAGCTGCTTGCACAGCGGCGAGGACGACGGAACCAGCGGGTTCTTGAGCTGGAGCCCCAGGTAGTCGGTAGTCAGATCAATCATTTCAGCTCTCCTTGGGCGCGGCGGGGGCGTGGGCGGCGGCGATTTCCTGGTAGCCCTTGTAGCGCCGGTCGGCATCTTTCTGGGCTTGGGCAACAAGACGTTCGGCGGCGTCCGGATGGCTCCGGGCCAGCATCGCAAAGCGGGTTTCGCTGTCCATGAAAGCCTTGATGCTCTGCGTCGGCGGCGCCGAATCCAGCCGGAAGGGGTTGCCGCCGGCTTCCTCCACCCGCGGGTCGTAGCGGAACAGCGGCCAGTGGCCGGATTTCACCGCCATGTCTTGTTGGCGCTGGTTGTAGAGCATGTCCACGCCGTGGGCGATGCACGGGCTGTAGGCCACGATCAGCGACGGGCCGGCATGGCTTTCGGCTTCGTGGAAGGCCTTGAGGGTGTGCACGTCCTTGGCGCCGTAGGCCACGGTGGCCACATAAACGTGGCCGTAATCCGAGGCGATGCGGGCCAGATCCTTCTTGGCGGTGGCCTTGCCGCCCGCCGAGAACTTGGCCACCGCGCCCACCGGCGTGGCCTTGGAGGTCTGGCCGCCGGTGTTGGAATACACCTCGGTGTCGAGCACCAGGATGTTCACGTCGTAGGACAGCGCCAGCACGTGGTCGAGCCCGCCGTAGCCGATGTCGTAGGCCCAGCCGTCACCGCCGATGATCCACACCGAACGGCGGATCAGCCACTCGGCGAGGGACGCGAGCTCCGCCGCCCGCGGGTGGCTGCCGGCGGCGAGTCTGCTCAGCAGCGCGGCGACCCGCTCCCGCTGGGCACGGATGCCAAGCTCGCTGCGCTGGTCCGCATCGACGATGGCGCTGGCGAGGTCGCCGCCGACCTCGGCTTCCATTTCCTTCACCAGCTGCATCCCGTAGGCCATCAGCTGGTCGGCGGCGAGGCGCATGCCCAGGCCGAACTCGGCGTTGTCCTCGAACAGCGAGTTCGACCACGCAGGGCCGCGGCCGGCGCCATTCACCGTCCAGGGCGTGCTGGGCAGGTTGGCGCCGTAGATCGACGAGCAGCCGGTGGCGTTGGCCACCAGCATGCGGTCGCCGAAGAGTTGCGTTGCAAGCCGGATGTAGGGCGTCTCGCCACAGCCGGCGCAGGCGCCGGAGAACTCGAACAACGGATCGAGCAGCATCGCGCCGGGGATGGTGCCGTGCTTGAGCAGGCTGCGGTCGAAGTCCGGCAGCTTGAGGAAGAAGTCGAAGTTGTCGCGCTCCTGCTCGCGCAGCGGGCCGATGGGCGCCATGTTCACCGCCAGCCGGCTGATGTTGGACTTGTCGTGGATCGGGCAGGCTTCCACGCAGTCGCCGCAGCCGGTGCAGTCTTCCGGCGCCACCTGGTAGCTGATGTGGGTGCCGGCCGGGAAATCCTTGCTCTTGGCGGGCACATGCTTGAAGGTCGGCGGCGCATCGGCGGCGGCCTCCGCCGGAAAGGCCCGGGCGCGGATCGCCGAGTGGGGGCAGACGAACACGCACTTGCCGCACTGGGTGCACAGGTCGGCCTCCCACACCGGGATCTCCAGCCCGATGTTGCGCTTCTCGAACTTCGCGGTGCCGGTCGGGAAGGTGCCGTCGATGGGCATCGCCGACACCGGCAGGCGGTTGCCCTCGCCCCGGTAGATGGGCAGGGTGAAATCCCGCACGAAGGCCGGCTGGGCCGCATCCGGCGGCAGCACGATGGGGGCCGCGCCCTCCCCGGCCGCGCCGATAGGCACCGCGTGGAGGTTGGCGAGGGTCACGTCGATGGCGCGGTGGTTGAGATCGGCCAGGCGCTTGCTCTTGCGGCCGTAGGTCTTGTCCACCGCCTTCTTGATGGCGGCGATGGCTTCTTCGCGGGGCAGGATGCCCGAGATGGCGAAGAAGCAGGTCTGCATGATGGTGTTGATGCGCCGCCCCATGCCGGCTTCCTGGGCCACCTTGTAGGCGTCGATTACCCACAGCTTGAGGCCCTTGGCGGCAATGCCGGCGCGCATGGCGGCGGGCAGGCCGGCCCACACCGCATCGGGCGCATCCGGCGTGTTGAGCAGGAAGACCCCGCCCGGTGCCGCGTGGGCGAGCAGGTCGTAACGCTCGACGAACACCGTCTGGTGACAGGCCACGAAGCCGGCCATGCCCTCTTCGACCAGATAGCTGGAGCGGATCGGGGCGTCGCCAAAGCGCAGGTGCGACACCGTGACGGCGCCGGACTTCTTCGAGTCATACACGAAGTAGCCCTGGGCCTGCAGCGCGGTGGATTCGCCGACGATCTTGATGGAGTTCTTGTTGGCCGACACCGTGCCGTCGGCGCCCAGGCCCCAGAACACCGCGTGCTGCAGGCGGCGCGAGGCATCCGAGCGGAAGGCATCGTCCCAGACCAGCGACAGGTGGGTGACGTCATCCACGATGCCCACGGTGAACTGCCGCTTCGGCTTCGCCTTGGCCAGCTCGGCGAACACCGCCGCCACCATGCCCGGGGTGAACTCCTTGCTCGCCAGCCCGTAGCGGCCGCCGATCACCCGCGGCATCGGGCGGGCGCCGTCGGCGGCGGCTTCGGCAAAGGCGGTGAGCACGTCCTTGTAGAGCGGCTCGCCGTCGGCGCCGGGCTCCTTGCAGCGGTCGAGCACGGCGATGGATCGGGCGCTATCCGGGATCGCCGCCAGCAGCGCGCGGGTGTCCAGCGGGCGGAACAGGCGCAGCTTGAGGAGGCCGACCTTCTCGCCCCGGGCGACCAGGTGCTCGACGGTCTCCTCAACGGTTTCGGCGGCCGAGCCCATCACCACGATCACCCGCTCGGCATCCGGCGCGCCCACGTAGTCAAAGAGCCTGTAATGCCGGCCGGTGAGTTCGCCGAAGCGATCCATCGCAGCCTGCACGAGGGCCGGGAAGGCGTCGTAGAAGGGGTTGGCGCGCTCGCGGGACTGGAAGAACACGTCCGGGTTCTGGGCCGTGCCGCGCAGCACCGGGTGCTCCGGCGACAGGGCGCGGGCGCGGTGGGCGGCCACCAGGCTATCGTCGATCATCGCCCGCACCGTTGCGGGCTCGACGGCGACGATCTTGGCAACCTCGTGCGAGGTGCGGAAGCCGTCGAAGAAGTGGATCACCGGAATGCGCCCGGCCAGGGTGGCGGCCTGGGCGACCAGCGCCATGTCCTGGGCTTCCTGCACCGAGTTGCTGGCGAGGAGCGCACAGCCGGTGGCGCGGCAGGCCATCACGTCGGAATGATCGCCGAAGATCGACAGGGCGTGGGTGGCCAGCGCCCGGGCCGCCACGTGGAGCACGAAGGGTGTCAGCTCGCCGGCCATCTTGTAGAGGTTGGGGATGAACAGCAGCAGGCCCTGGCTGGCGGTGAAGCTGGTGCCCAGCGCGCCCGAGGTGAGCGCCCCGTGCAGCGCGCCGGCGGCGCCGCCTTCGGACTGCATCTCGATGATCTTGGGTACGACGCCCCACAGGTTGGGCTTGCCCTGGGCCGCCCATTCGTCGGCCCACTCGCCCATGTTCGAGGATGGGGTGATCGGATAGATGGCAATCACCTCGCTGCCGAGGTAGGCCATCCGTGCGGCGGCTTCGTTGCCGTCGAGATTGAGATACGTCGTCATTGCGACCCCCTGTTGGTACGACTGGCAGACGCGGGCCGCCCCCACGGGTGGGGCGCCGCGTCCATTGAAATTTGAAGAGCGTTGATCGCGGATCCCGGGGCGGCCCCGGGATGCGGAAGCCGGCGCCCGCAGCGCAGCATCGGAGCGACGTCCAGCAGCCGCGACCGCACCCCTTGCGGGTGGGTATTACTTCGGCTTTCCCGCCCCCGGCATGGCGGGCAGGTGGAACGGCATTCGGCTTTCATGGCGGCCCGACCTGGATTCGGGCGTGTGCAGCGCAACAATGGGGCCATCATAAGGCCCCGGTGCAAAGCCGGATTTTGACGTGGCGCAAGCTTTTGCGCGGTCAGGGCGGAGATGTGACGCGGCGCACAACCAAATTCACGCCGGACAGTACGCCGGATGGTCGGGCCGGATGACGGCGCTCAGCCTTCGCCGCCGTCGGCGCGGCCCTTGAAGCCGTGGCGCTCGAGCATCCGGTAGGCGGTGCGTTCCGAGACCCCCATCGCTTCGGCCACCCGGCGCCGGTTGCCCTGATGGCGATCGAGCAGCTCGGCCAGGTAGTGGCGCTCGATCTCGTCGAGGGTGGGTTCGCCGTGGATGGTCACCGGGCCGCTGACCGCAGGTGCGGCGTCGAAGCCCGGATCGCGCAGGGGCGGCAGGTGTTCGGGGCCGACGAGGCCGGTGCGACTGGCGAGGATCAGCGCCCGCTCCACCACGTTGCGCAGTTCGCGCACGTTGCCCGGCCAGTCGTAGCTGAGGAGGCGCGCCAGGGCCTCGTCGGAAAACGCCACCTGGCGCCCGTTGCGGGCCCGGGCGCGGGCAAAGTGATCCACCAGCCGGGGAATGTCGTCGCGCCGGTCGCGCAGGGGCGGCACGGTGATCTCGAAGGCCGACAGGCGGTAATAGAGATCGGCCCGGAAGCGGCCTTCGCGCACCATCTGGGCGAGGTCGCGGTTGGTGGCGACCACCACCCGGGCGTTGGCGCGCAGGTCGGTGGTGGCGCCGACCCGCCGGAAACGCCCGGTCTCGAGGACGCGCAGCAGCTTGGCCTGGATCGACGGGCCGATCTCGCCGATCTCGTCGAGGAAAAGCGTGCCCTCGGTGGCGGCTTCGATGAGGCCGGGCTTGCGCCGGTCGGCCCCGGTGAAGGCGCCGCGCTCGTGGCCGAAGAGTTCGGTCTCGAAGAGGGTTTCCTGCAGGGTGCAGCAATCCACCGCCACAAAGTGCCCGTCGCGCCGCTGGCCGGCGTCGTGCACCGCGCGGGCCACCAGCTCCTTGCCGGCGCCGCTTTCGCCGCGCACCAGCACCGTCACGTCGTCGTCGGCCACCGCCTCGATGAGGCTGCGCACCTGGCACATGGGTTCGCTGCCGCCCACCATCGGGTCGTCCACCAGGCCCCGCATGGCGGCCTTGAGGGCGTCACCGGCGCGCAGCCTGGAGCCCTCGAGCGCCCGCTGGATGACCAGCTCGAGCTCGGCCAGGTTGACCGGCTTGACCAGGTAATCCACCGCCCCCAGGCGCATCGCCTCGACGGCCTGATTGATCGAGCCGTAGGCGGTGAGCATGATGACCGGGCGGGTCTGGGCGATGTCGGTGAGGGGCCCGAAGTCCCGCGCGTCGGGCAGGTTCATGTCGAGCAGCACCAGATCCGGCGCCACCTCGTCGATGCGCGCCCGGGCCTCGGCCCAGGTCTGGGCGCTGTGCATGTCGAAGCCGCTGCGGGCGAGGGTCTTGAGGAGCAGGCGGTTGAGCACCGCGTCGTCCTCGATCACCAGGATCGAATGGGCGACCGGTGCGTTCATGGGTTTTCTCCGTCGGCACAGGCCAGGAAGACATGGAAGGTGCTGCCCTGCCCCGCCTGGCTCTCGACGCTGATCCGCCCGCCGTGGCGTTCGAGGATGGCCTTGCAGATGGCGAGGCCGAGGCCGGAGCCGCGGCGGCCATCTGCCCGGCGGCTGAAGAAGGGCATGAAGATCAGGGGTTGCTCCTCGACCGGAATGCCGACCCCGCTGTCGCGCACCGTGAGGTGATGGAAGTCATCCTCGCGGCGCAGGCGGATGTCGAGCGTGCCGCCGTCGGGCATGGCGTGAAAGGCGTTCTGAAACAGGTTGAGGGCCACCTGGCGCATCTCCGCCTCGTCGCCGCGCACCCGGGCGTCGGCGGGCTGGAGATCGAGATTCACCTTCACCCGGGCGCTGCGGGCCTCCTCGGCGAGCAGCGCCACCATGTCGTCAATGGCGGCCCCGACGAGCACCGGGCGGGTTGGCCCGGGCGGGTGGCTGAGGGTCATCAGGCGCTGGGTGATGAGCACGCAGCGGTCGATCTCGGCGTCCACCAGCTCGAGGTATTCGGTGACTTCGGCGGCATCCATCGAGCCATCCCGTAGCCCGCGCAGGCTGGACTGCAGTGCCAGGCGGATCGACGCCAGCGGGTTGTGGATCTCGTGGGCCACGCCGTTGGCCAGCAGGCCCACCGCCGACAGCCGCTGCTCCTGGGAGAAGCGCACCTGATCGTCGAGGGAGCGGATTGCCTCCACCACCAGCCGGCGCCCGTCCGGCCCCACCAGCGGCGCGGCGTGGATCTCGACGCTCACCGGGCTGCCGTCGGGACGCTTGAAGCTCATCACTGTGCGCAGGGCGTCCGGCCGGGCGCGCAGCTCGGCGAGCGGACAGGTGACCAGCGTCACCGGGCAGGGTTCGTCCAGCTGGCGGCCGATGCGGTGGCACCGCTCGCCACGGATCGCCTCGAGGGGCAGCTGGACGAGCTCGGAATAGGCCCGGTTGGCCAGCACGATGCGGTAGTCGTCGCCGATCACCACCATCGGGTCGGGCGCCGCATCCACCAGCCCCTGCAGGAAGGCGCCCTGCTGGCCGGCCTGGTCGAGCATCTCGCCGAGGCGTCGGGTCATCGCGTCCACTTCGTCGCCCAGGCGGCCCAGTTCGCCGCCAGAGAGGCTGCCAACCCGCGCCGAGAGATCGCCATCGGCGAGCCGCCCGGCCACGCCGGCGAGCGTGCCCACCGGCGTCAGCACCTCCCGCCGCACCACCCACCAGATGGCCAAGGCCAGCAGGCACAGGGCCGCCAGCCCCAGGGGCAGCAGACGCTGCAACTGGGCCGCGCCGCTGCCTTCGGAGGGCGGCACGAACTCGACCACCAGCACGCCATTGACCGGATGGGTGTCGACGGCGCCGTGGCAGCCGCCGCAACGCGGCTGGTTGCGGATCGGGTAGGCAATGCGCAGCAGGCCGGCCTTGCCGGCATCCAGGGTGTCCAGCCGCGGCGGCGACACCATGCAGCCCGCGGTGAGGCACAGATCGCGCACCCATTCCGGGTGGAGACTGCCCTGATCGGCGTCGCGGGAGGCGAAGCGCACCTCGCCAGCCGGATTGAGCAGCGCCGCAAACTGCACACCCGGCAGGCCGCCCAGCTGGACGAGGATCTCGGCCAGCCCCGACAGATCACGGCGCAGCATGGCCGACTGCAGGCTGGCTTCAAACAGGCCGGCGAGGCGGCGGGCGGAGCTTTCGTGCTCCACCTGCAGGGCCGTGCCCGAAATCCACAGGGCGCCCCCGACGAGCATGCCCGAGGCGCACAGCAGGGCCAGCATCAGGACCAGCATCAGGCGTCGCGCGAGGGGCGTGGCAAACCACAGTCGGGATAGCAGATTCATGCGTCAGGGGAAGTCAGCGGTAATTTTCAGTCTACCACCAGCCTGTCCGGGCGCCGGGCGCCTGTCCGGCAGACCGGGCACAGGGGCGGCGCCCGATGGCCGGCGGGATGGCGGAAGGTGGCGGAGCAGCGGCTACAGGTGGTGTCATGAAAGAACGCGACGACCACCCCGCCAGCGGCCCGCCCGGGCCGGAGGGCGCCCTGGTCGCAGGCGTCGACGCACAGCTTGCAGCCGGTACAGCGCTCCATGCGCAGGCGCAGCCCGGCCTCCGCACCCGCCTCCAGCCAGTCGATGGCGCCCTCGGGGCACAGCCGGGCGCACACCGCGCAGCCCGTGCAGCGGGCGACGTCCAGGCTCACCGCCCACGGGCGACCACCTCTGCCGATGGATGCCAGCAGCCGGAGCGCCGCCGGACGGGTATCGGGGCCGGCCGTGCGGGCTGCCGGGCGCAGCAGGCCGAAGAACCCGCGCCGCCGGGAGGGCACGGCTTCGCCGGGCATCGCCGTCGGCAGCAGCTCGATTGCTGGCGCACCAGCCGCCCGCAGCGCGTCGTTCACGGCGTCGAGCCGCTCCACCAGCGGCATGACACGGCCCCGCGGGCAGGTGGCGCAGGTGCCGCTCACCACCCCCAGCCGGCGCAGCCCGGCCAGGTACAGGGCCAGCAGCCGCGCTTCGGAGATGGCATGCAGGCAGGGCACGCGGGTGAGCGGCCCGGCTGCCAGCGGGGCGTGCTCGCAGGCCAGGCTGAGGGTGTCGCCCGACAGCGGCAGGGCGGGCGGCGCGGCGAGCGCCAGCGCCCCCGGCGGACAGGCCGGCACGCACAGGCCGCAGCCGTCGCAGCGGGCCGGATCGAAATCGAGCCCGTCCGGCTGCATCGTCCAGGCGCCAGTGGGGCAGGCGTCCACGCAGGCGCGGCAGCGCGCCACGGCCGCGAGCCGATGGACACAGCGGGCTTCGTCGACGGTCAGCATGGCCAAGGCAAAAAAGCCGGGCATCCCCAGGGGATGTCCGGCAAGACGCACGAGGACCTTTGCCGCCGCCTCACGTCAATGGATGGCCCGGAGCTGCCGGTGCAGGTTCTCGATGACATGCAGCGTGAGCGACGCGAGGGCAGCATAAAAACGGGTCGATGCACGGGCCGTCACCCGCTCGGCGAAGTTCGGGAGCCACTGCAGCAGGTGTTCCTCGATGAAGCGGCGCGCCTCTTCAACATCTCCGCGGGACAGCAGATAGGACAGGAAAGCCAGCTCGTTGCTGACATGGTCGTCCGCCATGCGTCGCCAGTCGGCCGCCGCCAGGCCGTGGGCGTGGTAGCGGTCGCGCACGGCAAAGCTGGGGCCCTGCATCATCAGCTTCTCCTCGTCGCGCCATACGGATTCGTAAGGCGAGGCGCGCAGGGCGTGGGTGAGGTAGATCCCGGCGTAGTCGGCTGCGAGGTCGTCCTCCAGCGACGGGCGGTCATGCCCGGGCACCCTGCCGATCACCTGCAGGGCTTCGCCCATCGCCAGCCGGGGTGGAGCCTCCGGGTCGGCGAGGCTCAGGCCCTCCGGAAAACCGGCGGCATGGAGACGGGTCAGGGTCTCCACGTCGCGCTCCGCTTCGTGGAGCCAGGCCAGCGCAGCCAGGTCCTCGGCCGCTGCGTTGAAGCTCGGGCTGGCATCCATCACTCGACCCTCCCCTTGGGATGCGCGATGAACACGATGGAGGGATTGGTCAGCTCGGGGCTGGCCATGTGCTGCACCTGCCGGACCGGCTGCTCACCCTTGGCCATCGCTTTGGTGGCGTAGGTGCCGGCGCGCAGCTGGTCGATGGGGCCCACGTCGAGCACACGCATCATGCAGGCCATCACGCAGTAGGGTTTGCGGCCGGCGTCGATCTCGTCCACGCACATGTTGCACTTCTTGACGAGGTTGTCGATCGGGTCGAACTGGGGCGCGCCATAGGGGCAGGCGGCCTCGCAGCGGCGGCAGCCGATGCACAGGGTGGAGTCGATGTCGACGATGCCGTTGTCGGCGCGCTTCCAGATGGCGCCGGTCGGGCAGGTGGGCAGGCAGGCGGGTTCGGCGCAGTGGTTGCACGACATGTTCACCTTGTAGGCGAACACCTCGGGAAACTGCCCGCCCTCCACGTACATCACGCGGCGGAAGCGCGGCCCGGGGGCGAGGCCGTTCTTGTCCTTGCAGGCGATCTCGCAGGCGCGGCAGCCGATGCAGTCCATGTTGTTGTGGATGAAGCCGAGCTGCTTCGCCGGCTTGACCGGCTCGTAGGTGGCGGCGTCGCGGCGAGCCTGGGCGTCCGGCACCTGGGCCCGGGCCTCGGCGCCCAGCTTGCGGATGGTCTTCTTGTCAGCCATGGTGGTTCTCTCCTGGGGCCGGGCGTCAGTAGTCGCGCCGGAACACGCTGGCGCGTGCGGTGGCGAGCTGGTCCCAGCCGGGGCGGTGGGCCAGTTCGCTCTTCTTCACGGCGACGAGGGCGGTGTTGTAGGCGAAGGCGCCAGCCGGGCTGGGTTCGTCGAGGGTCAGGAAATCCGGGTTGCCGGCCCGGTCGACGCCCTGCTCGTCCAGATCCATCCACGCGCCTTCAAACAGCACCACCACGCCGGGCAGACAGCGCTCGGTGACGTAGGCCGGCACCACACACTTGCCGCGGCCGTTCCACACCTCGACGGTGTCGCCAGTCTGGATGCCGAGGCGGCGGGCGTCGGCGGCGTTGATGGTCAGCTCCTGGTCGTAGGTCTCGCGCAGCCACGGGATGTTGTGGAAGATCGAGTGGGTCCGCCAGCGCGGATGGGGGCTGATGAGGTGGAAGGGGTAGTCCTGCGTCTTCGGGCTGTTGAGGGATTCGAAGGGCTCGATCCACTTGGGGATGGCGGGGATCGGGTAGCCGTACTGGGTCTTGGTCCAGTCGTCAATGCCGGCCAGATACGGCGAGAAGATCTCGATCTTGCCGGAGCCGGTCTCGAAGGGCTCGCCCTTCACGATCTGCTCGCGGAAGGCCACCAGCGGACGCTTGAAGGTGAACTTGTACACCCCGTGCCGCTTGAACTCGTCCCAGCTCATCGTCACGCCCTGATGGGGGCGCACCTTGCCGTTCCACCAGGCGGCCAGATAGGCCTCGTCCACCGGGTCGGGGTTGTGGAAGTAGTCGCGGGTGGCGCGGGGGTTGTAGCGCTTGCCGAAGTCCTTCACCGTCGGGTCGAGGGCCTCGAGGCGGTAGGCGAGCTCGGTGAAGATCTGGAAGTCGGAGCGCGATTCGCCGAGGGGCTGGATCACCTTCGGGCGGTGGATGTAGTAGTGGCCCTTGTACCAGGGCAACGCCACGTCGTGCCGCTCGAAATGGGTGGCCACCGGCAGCAGCACGTCGGCCCAGATGCCCGACGGGGTGATGGTCGAATCCAGGCACACCACCAGATCCAGCTTCTCGATGGCCTGGATTTCCTTGTTGATGTTGGTGAGCTGGTTGAACCAGTCCGAACCCTGCCAGAAGATGCCGCGAATGTTGGGAATCTGCCCGTCGGTCTCGTCTTCCCGCGGCCACAGGCCGACTTCCTCGCGCCGGAGGTTGGGGTAGTTGAGCACGCAGTGGGCCCAGCGGTCGGATTTGATCGACGCAAACCACACGTTGGCGAATTCGTCGTAGGGATAGGCCACCGATTCGGAATGCCAGGCCTTGCCCACGCCTTCGGCGCAGCCGCCGAGCTTACCGATGTTGCCGGTCATGGCCTGCACCGCGGCGGCCATCCGGTTGTACTGCTCGCCGTAGGCGGCGCGGCCGGGCGCCCAGGAGGCCTTGAGCGCGGCGGGCTTGGTGGTGGCGTAGAGGCGCGCGAGCTTGCGGATGTCGTCCGCCGAAACGCCGCAGATCGCCTCGGCCCACTCGGCCGTCTTGGGCGTGCCGTCGCGGGTGCCCATGATGTAGTCCTTGAAGCTCTCGGCGTCCTGGTAGTCGGCGGGCATGGTGCCCTTGTCCATGCCGAGCACGAAGCGGTCGATGAACTTCTGGTCGTGCAGGTTCTCGCTGAAGATCACGTGGGCCATGCCGGCCAGCATCGCCGCGTCGGTGTTGGGGCGGATGGGAATCCACCAGGCGTCGTAGGCGGCGGCCGAATCCGTGTATTGCGGGTCCACCAGCACGAACTTGCAGCCGCGCTGCTTGGCCATCCGCATGTAATAGAAGGTGTTGCCGCCGTGGAAGGTGTAGGCCGGGTTCCAGCCCCACATGATGATGAGCTTGCTGTGGGCGTAGGCGTCGTCCTCGTTGCCGTCCTCGATGGTGCCGAAGGTGATGCGGCTGGAGAACGTGGTGCCCTGGTAGCTGGGCACGCTCCAGCTGTTGGTGCGGCAGCCGAACATCCCCAGAAAACGCCCGAGCAGGCCTTCGATCTGGTCCGACTTGTGGAGCACGCCGTAAGACGCGCCGGCATAGCTCTGGTCGAGGAGCGCGGTGGGGCCGTAGGTCTTCTTCAGCTCGACCATCTTCTGGGCGACGAAATCCAGCGCCTCGTCCCACGACACGCGCTTGAACTTGCCCTCGCCGCGCTTGCCCACCCGCATCATCGGGTAGAGCAGGCGCTCCGGCGAATAAAGCCGCGAGCGGTAGCTGCGCCCGCGCAGACAGGCCCGCAGCTGGGGCTCGTCGGTGGTGTCCTTGCCGAAGAAACCGCCCTTCTGGTAGCTGCCGTCGTCGGACGACAGGCGCACGATCACGTCGCCCTTCTTGTGGGCCACCAGCATGTGGCGCGAGCCGCAGTTGTGGGCGCAGGAGGTGACCACCGTGGTGAGCTGGTCGTCGGTGTAATACGGTTCGTAGGCGAAGGCCGAGGCCTCCTTCGGCGCCACCACCAGGCCACCCAGCCCGGCAAGGCCGGCGCCCACGCCCATCACCTTGAGGAAGTCCCGTCGCCCGGGTTCAGCCGGCGCGGCAGGCGTGCCGCCATCGAAGTCGATCTTCATTTTTCTTGTCCTTGTGCCGTCGTGCCGATCTGGAAGCGGGCTTCGGATTGGGTCGGACGACCCTTGGCCCAGTCAGGTGTCTCCTCCGCCATCCCCGGCCAGGCGTGGCGTGGGTAGGGGTAGGTGATGCGATACCAGGCCCGGCCGCCGTGGCAGCCGTAGCACACGTCACCGTTGCCCTTGCCGGCCGCTTCGATGGCGTCCGGCTTGAGGTAGCTCACCTGATGGCGGGTCGTGCGGATCGCCGCGTGGCAGGTGAGGCAGTCGTTCTGGAACATCTCGCGGGTTTCGCGCCACGGGCCGGGCAGGCCCATCACGGCGGTGTTCATCTGGCCATGGCACTTGAGGCAGGTGGTCTCGGGCACCACGCTCTTGCGCAGACGGAAGCCCCCGTCGCGCTGGGACGTGACCGAACTCAGCGGATGCTCGTCGCGGGGATCATGGCCTTCATGGCAGGTGGTACAGCTCAGCGCCATCACCGACTTGGCGAAATCGCTGGTCAGATGGCGCCGGTGGAAGGTGTCCTGGGTGCCGCTGTAGGTGCTGGTGCGCTGGTACCAGGCTTTCGCGTCGGCAGCCCGGACGCCGGCAGGCGAGGTTTCGCGCACGGAAGGCTTGAGCACCTCAGCGTGACAGGCGAGGCAGTCGGCATCGGTCGCCTTGCTGATCGCGGGCTTGAAGTGCAGGGCGCTGTAGCGGGCGCGCTGGTAATCGGGAGTGGGAGTGGATTTCGGGTCGGCTGCATGCGCATCGGACAGCGCCGCACCAAACACCAGGGACAACAGGAGTGCTGCGTGGACACGTAGTTTTCTTGGAATGACCACCATGACAACCTCTCGGCTCATGCCAGACCGGCCGGACAGGCCAGTAAAAAGTCGGCCCCTTGCGGGGCCGCAAGGAAAGCCTTACTTGCCTTCCATACCCGACATGCCGGACATACCGGACATGCCGCTCATGCCTTGCTGCTTGGCCTTGTGCGCCTTCTTGGCCTTGTTGCCGGACATGCCCGACATGCCGCTCATGCCCTTCTGACCCTGCATGCCGCTCATGCCGGCCATACCCTTCTGACCCTGCATGCCGGACATGCCAGCCATGCCCTTCTGGCCCTGCATGCCGCTCATGCCAGCCATGCCCTTCTGGCCTTCCATACCGGACATGCCGGACATACCCTTCTGACCTTCCATGCCCGACATGCCAGCCATACCCTTCTGGCCTTCCATGCCCGACATGCCGGCCATACCCTTCTGGCCTTCCATGCCCGACATGCCGGCCATGCCCTTCTGGCCTTCCATGCCCGACATGCCGCTCATGCCCTTCTGGCCCTGCATGCCACTCATGCCACTCATGCCGGACATACCCTTCTGGTCATCCTTGGCGGCCGCGGGCAGTGCCGCACAGAGAGCCAGAGCGATGGCGGAACAGCTGACGAGCTTGCCGAAAGACTTCATAGAGTTTCTCCTTGATTGACAGACTTGCTGGTTGAAGCCGGGCGCCCTTCCCACGGAAGGCCACCCGGAGATTTCGTTGCGGCCAGCGCGAACGCATCGGCCGCCACGAGGATTCATGCGCGGCTAGCGAACGTGCAGGCCTCGCAGGTCGTAGGGCCCGAGCATCCCGGGCCGGAACATCGGGGAATACCAGTTGCCCTGGGCGGCGATCGTCTCCACGTTGCCCGGCCAGGGCTTGTCGATGCCCTGCAGCCGTTGCAGCTTGAGCGACTCATCCACCGGCGTTGCGGCGACGGTTGGTGCCGACGCGGGCCGCCGATCAGGTTGCAGGCCAGCCACAAAGCCCTCGGCCATGCCCTGTGCGGAGATCTGCAGCAGCAGCGCCAGCCCCAGCGCCTTCATCCTTTGGCTCATCGGTGATTCCTCCTTGCCACTCACTCAGCAGGTTGCGTGCCTGCCTGGCAGAAGAAGACACACCTTTGTTTTATTGATGTTTTTCCTGAAACCGCAGCCCGCCTCGAACGGGCCGTCTGCCAGATTGACAGCCCAGCCAAGCCAATGTGACAGGCACGGAAGCCCGCCGCCCGACGCCGGGCCGTGCACGCCCCCACCGGCGTGCTAGGGTGAAGGCATGAACACCGCCAAGACCCTCCTCCTCGTCTATCAATCCACCACCGGCGCCACCGAGCAGATGATCCGCGCAGTGGCCCGGGGCGCCGCCGACGAACCGGACGTCACCGTGCGCCTCCTCGCCGCCCGCGACGCCGGCCCGGACGACCTGCTCGCCGCCGACGGCTACGTGTTCGCCTGCCCCGAGAACCTCGCCGCCATCGCCGGGCTGATGAAGGATTTCTTTGACCGCAGCTATTACGGCGCCCTCGACCGCATCAACGGCCGCCCCTACGCCAGCCTGATCTGCGCCGGCAGCGACGGCAGCAACGCGGCCCGTCAGATCGCCCGCATCGCCACCGGCTGGCGCCTGCGCGAAATTGCCCCACCGCTGATCATCTGCACCCATGCCCAGACCACGGAAGCCATCCTGGCACCCAAAATAGTGCCGACCACCGAGCTTGAAAAAGGCGAGGAACTCGGTGCGGCCTTTGCCACCGGGCTCGGAATGGGCGCGTTCTGACACGTCTTAGCATAAAATGTGCCCGGTACTGAAACTGTTGGCCTGACACAGCGTCAAACCGCTTCAGCCGCACAGATAAAGGCGCGTCCCCCAGGGGGTCAAAAGCCCGCCCTGCCCGACCAATACAAGGTTTGTCCATCGATGCCTCACAACGTTTCCCTCATCGCCCTCATCGCCGCCGGGCTTGGCCTTGCCATGATCCTGGGCCTCGTTGCCGCGCGCCTGCGCATGCCTCCGCTGGTCGGCTATCTGCTGGCCGGCGTGATGATCGGGCCGGGCACGCCGGGCTTCGTGGCCGACATGGCGCTGGCCGGACAGCTGGCCGAAATCGGGGTGATGCTGCTGATGTTCGGCGTCGGCCTGCACTTCTCGCTGGATGACCTGCTGGCGGTACGCCGGATCGCCGTGCCGGGCGCCGTCGTGCAGATCGCGGTGGCCACCGCGCTCGGCGCCATCACGGCCGTCGGCTGGGGCTGGCCGATCGGCGAGGCGGTGGTCTTCGGGCTGGCCCTGTCGGTGGCCAGCACCGTGGTGCTGCTGCGCGCGCTGGAGGCCAGGGGCATTCTCGAATCGACCAACGGCCGCATCGCGGTGGGCTGGCTGGTGGTCGAAGACCTGGCGATGGTGCTGGTGCTGGTGCTGCTGCCGGCACTGGCCCCGCTGCTTGGCGCCCGGGACTCCGGCCCCGCGGCCGACATGCAGGCCCTCGCCCTCACCGTCGGCCTCACCTTGGCCAAGGTGTCGGCCTTCATCGCGCTGATGCTGGTCGTGGGCCGGCGGGCTTTTCCGCGCCTGCTGTGGCTGGTGGCCCGCACCGGCTCGCGGGAGCTGTTCACGCTGTGCGTGATCTCGGCTGCGGTGGGCGTCGCCTACGCCTCGGCGCTGCTGTTTGACGTGTCCTTCGCGCTGGGCGCCTTCTTTGCCGGCATGATGATGCGCGAATCCGAGTTCAGCCACCGGGCGGCCGAAGATTCGCTGCCCCTGCGCGACGCCTTCTCGGTGCTGTTCTTCGTGTCGGTGGGCATGCTCTTCGACCCGACGGTGCTGGTCGAATCGCCCGTCAAGGTGGCGGTGGTCGTGGCGATCATCCTGGTGGGCAAGACACTGGCCGCCATCGCCCTTGTGCTGGCCTTCCGCTACCCGCTCAACACCGCGCTGACGGTAGGCGCGAGCCTTGCGCAGATCGGCGAGTTCTCGTTCATCCTGGCAGGGCTGGGGCTGTCCCTCGGCCTTCTGAGCCCTGAAGGCCAGAACCTGATCCTTGCCGGCGCGCTGATTTCCATCGCCCTCAACGCCCTCGTCTTCGCGGCCATCGAGCCCGCCCAGGCCTGGGCAAGGGCCAATTCGGCCTGGGCCCGCAAGCTCGACCTGCGCGACGACCACCTCGCCGCGCTGCCTATGTCCACCGACCGCAAGCTGCTGTCGGGCCAGGTGGTGATCGTCGGCTACGGCCGCATCGGCCGTCACATCGCGGCCACCCTCGAGCAGCGCAATGTTCCGTACATCATTGCCGACAGCAACCGCGAAGTGGTGGAAAGCCTGCGTGCCGCCGGCAAGGCCGCCGTTACCGGCGACGCCTCCGACCCCATCGTCCTCGTCCAGGCCCACATCACCCGCGCGGCGATGCTGGTCGTCACCACCCCCGACGCCCTGGCCAGCCGCCAGATGGTGGACATCGCCCGCAAGCTCAACCCGGAAATCGAAACGGTGCTGCGCTCGGACAGCGAGGACGGGGCCGAACTGCTACGCCACGACAAGCTGGGCGAGGTGTTCGTGGGCGAACAGGA
>Ga0268298_10002160_pt1 | contig 21899 bp, 19 predicted proteins | sample WWTPWeurt_MetaG_FD_194462 | JGI IMG/M metagenome (GOLD analysis project Ga0268298, IMG submission 194462) | Activated sludge microbial communities from WWTP in Nijmegen, Gelderland, Netherland - WWTP Weurt | ecosystem: Engineered > WWTP > Aerobic digester > Activated sludge | place... | reverse complement strand
GCCCCAACCCAGGACGATCCGAATCGCAAGGTCTGGATGCCGTTCGGCAAGCACAGGAACAAGTCGAGCGAATTCGATCTGCCTTTTCTGGTCGAGTCGAGTGGAACCCAAAGCGCCTTTGTTTTGCTGTCGCGCCTGTTGCCAGCCCTTGAGATTGGTGGATTGGCGGTGATCGACGAATTCGAGAACGATCTGCATCCGCACATGCTGGAGCCGATTCTCGAACTGTTTGCCGATCCGGCGACCAATCCACACAACGCACAACTGATATTCACCTGCCACGCCGTGGAAGTCTTGAACCTCATCCACAAGTCGCAAGTGATGCTGGTGCAAAAGAACCCGGATTGCGAAAGCACCGCATGCCGTCTCGATGCCGTGGCCGGCATTCGCAATGACGACAATTTCTACGCGAAATACATGGCTGGCGCTTACGGTGCCGTGCCAGAGTTCTGAGTCCTCATGACCATCTGGAAGACCTATCGAACCCTGCTGCTGGTTGGCGAAGGGCGTACGGAAGAAGCGTTTCTCCAGTACATAAAAAGCCTGTACGCGCCCCGCGGCTGCGGACTGAGCGTCAAGGTGAAGAACGCACGCGGCAAAGGCGCCAGGCACGTTGTCGAATGGACGTGGCGTCAGCTTGCGATTGCCAGATACGATGCTGTTGCCGTTTTGATCGACACGGACAAGGACTGGTCGGAATCGGTGGCGCGGCGGGCGAAGGCGGCCAGGATATTGGTACTCAAATCCGAGCCTCTTTTCGAGGCCATGATGCTGCGACTGCTGGACCAAAGCGATGTGGGAGACAGCAAGACGCTGAAAGGCCGTTTCGCGCCATTTGTCCGTAACGATGCTTTGCGCGCTGAAAACTACGCCGATTACTTCGGCAGGGATTTTCTTGAGGCGCAGCGTGGTCGTGAAGCGACGATCGATGCCCTATTAAGTTTGTTCGGCGGAAAGTAATCAGCCCCAACCATCTTGCGGTGCTTGGGGCTGATTGAGTTGCCGTTGGCTGCTTGTCGTGTGACCGATGTCAGCCGCAACTCCCCACCGCGCCGCAGGCGGAGCAGAAGTCGCAGCCGTCCTTGCGAATGACAGTGTAGTTGCCGCACTCGGTGCACAACGAGCCCTGCATCACCTTGACGCCGCCGCTCTTCTGCTCGGGGACTTCGAGGATGCCCATTTCGCGGGTCGGGTAGCCGTTCTCGTCCAGGATGCCGAGCATGGCGTAGCGGTGCATGATCAGGCGCGCGATGTAGGCGACCGTCGAGGGCCAGTTCTGCTGCTTGCTGGAACCGGGCACGCGGGCCATGAAGTCGCCCAGCGGCTCGGCGTAGTTCAGCAGCTTGCGCAGCTTCATGCCGATCCAGGCCGGGTCGAGCACCCGCATGTCGAGCGAGAGCAAGCGCGTCAGGCCGTCCAGGGCACGCGGATAGTGGCCGGAGAGCCATACCGAGTAGGGCCGCGTGACACCGTCGGGCAGCGTGATTTCCTTGAGGCCGAGGACGAACTCCTCGCCGGCCGCCGGATTGACCACATCGACGGTCCATGACAGCGTGCCGTCGGTGCCGGTCTTCGGTTCGTCGCGGCTGAACATGCAGTCGATCACCGGCGTGGCCTCGGTGCCTTCCAGCGCGCCGAGTTTCTCGCAGCGATAGCGCACCACCTGGGCCAGGGCGGAGACCACGCCGGGCACCAGCTTGCGCTCGCCGTTGGGTGGCAGCGGCAGTTCGAAGGAGTCGTCGTCCGGCGTCCGGGCCAGGGCGTCGAGCTTGAGCTTGAGCCAGGCCTTGTCGTTGGCGCGCATGTCCATCGACAGGGTCTTGGCCACGGCGCCGATGCCGCGCGGCTGCTCGGCGCCATTGACCCAGACTTCGAAGGGCACGTCACGGCCCATTTCGTTCTCGATCTGGCCGACGAACAGGGCGAACTCGCCATGCGGCGCTTCGATCATGTAGGTCCAGGCGGTATTGCCGTCGGCCATGCGCGGCCGGCCGGGCCAGCGCAGACTTGCCAGCACCGGGGCGGGCAGGGCGCCGATCGACAGGCGCCGGTTGGCGTGGTCGATGGTGACGTCCTGCGGCTGCTTCTGGGCGTTTTCCGCGGGTGTGCTGCTACCGACCGAGAGCACGCTGCCCAGCACCGAGTTGGGCCGGTAAGTGGCGAGCCCCTTGAGGCCGGACTTCCAGGCCACCATGTAAAGGTCTTCGAATTCCGAATAGGGATAGTCGGCGGGGACGTTCACCGTCTTCGAGATCGAGGTGTCGACGTAGGGCGCCACCGCGGCGACCATCTGTTCGTGGGCCTGGGCAGAGATTTCCAGCGCGGTGACGAAGTACTCGGGCAGCTTGGATACATCGCCGCCCTGGTGCTTGTACAGGCGCCAGGCGTAATCCTCGACCGCGTACTCCTTGAAGGTGCCGTCGGCCATGCGCTTCTTGCGCGTATAGACCCAGGAGAAGGGCGGCTCGATGCCGTTGCTGGCATTATCGGCAAAGGCCAGGCTGATGGTGCCGGTGGGCGCGATCGACAGCAGGTGGGAGTTGCGCAGGCCGTGCTTGCGGATCTGGTCCTTGATGTCCTGCGGCAGGCGCGAGGCGAAGTTGCCGCCGGAGAGGTACATGTCGGCATTGAACAGTGGGAAGGCGCCGCGCTCTTTCGCCAGTTCGACCGAGTAGAGGTAGGAACGGTCGCGCATGTACTCGGAAATCTTCGTCGCCATGGCGCGCGCGGCGTTGGTGTCGTAGCGCAGCTTGAGCATGATCAGCGCATCGCCCAGGCCGGTGAAGCCCAGGCCTACCCGGCGCTTGTTCTGCGCTTCCTTCAACTGTTGTTCGAGTGGCCAGTGCGTGGCGTCGAGCACATTGTCCAGCATGCGCACCGAGGTATCGATGACGCGGCCGAAGGCGGCGAAATCGAAGCTGGGGTTCTTGCCGAAGGGATCGGTGACGAACAGCGTCAGGTTGATCGAGCCCAGGCAGCAGCAGCCATAGGGCGGCAGCGGCTGTTCGGCGCAGGGGTTGGTGGCCTCGATGGTTTCGCAGTAGTAGAGGTTGTTGTCCTTGTTCATGCGGTCGAGGAACAGGATCCCCGGTTCGGCGTGGTCGTAGGTGGAGCGCATGATCTGCTCCCACAGGTCGCGCGCGCGCACCTTGCGATAGACCCAGCTGCCGTCGCCGCGCTGGTAGGCGCCAGCGGCCTTGATGTCGGCCGAGGGCGTGGCGCGATGCGACAGTTCGATGTCGCCGTCGGCTTCCACGGCCTGCATGAAGGGATCGGTGACGCCGACCGAGATGTTGAAGTTGGTCAGGTCGCCGGCATCCTTGGCGTGGATGAATTCCTCGATGTCCGGGTGGTCGCAACGCAGTACGCCCATCTGCGCGCCACGGCGGCTGCCGGCCGATTCGACGGTCTCGCAGGAGCGGTCAAAGACGCGCATGTAGGAGACCGGGCCGGAGGCGCGGGACTGGGTGCCCTTGACGTGGGCGCCGATCGGGCGGATCGAGGAGAAGTCATAGCCGACGCCGCCGCCGCGGCGCATGGTTTCGGCGGCCTGCAGCAGTGCCGTGTAGATGCCGGGGCGGCCGTCGACGAGTTCTGAAATCGAATCGCCGACCGGCTGCACGAAGCAGTTGATCAGCGTCGCGCACAGATCGGTGCCGGCGGCGGAGTTGATGCGTCCGGCCGGAACGAAGCCGTTTTCCTGGGCTTCGACGAAGCGGGCTTCCCAGAAGGCACGTTTGTCTTCGGTCTCGATCGAGGCCAGGGCGCGGGCGACGCGGCTCCTGACGTCGCGCACGTCGCGTTCCGTTCCCTTGGCGTATTTTTCAACCAGGACTTCACCTGATATTTCCTGCGGCAGAGGCAGATCCATCTGCCCTGTGTGTTCGTAATCCTTTGTTTCCTCAGTATTATTAGTTGTCGTGGTCATGGTCTCTTCCGAAGGACAGTTCCGATTAAGGTTCCAGTGAGCGCCGAAGCATACCTCCGGCTCTCGCTCATGAAAAGCAGAAAATTTTTTATCAAATAAAATCAGTGTATTAAAAAATCGTCTAGTACGGGTGCAGGGTTCGCCCTACTAGATATAGTATGTTTTGCAGGACTGAAATGGGAAGAAAAACAGCGGGATGGCGCCGCTTTTCAAGACTTGGTCTGAGCCCTGATTGGGTCGCTTATTGCTTGGGCTTTTGCGCGGGCGCAGGTGCGGGGGTTGACAACCCCGACAGGACTGGAAGAAGGCGAAAGTGCCTGCTCAGGCGATGAGTTTCGCTGTGTGCCGCGCAATAATCCACTCTTCATTCGTGGGTATGACGCAGACCGCAATCCGGCTTCCGGTGGCGGAAATTATTGTGGCGTTTGAGTCGTTGGCGGAGGCATCCAGGGTCAATCCGAACCAGCCGAGCTGGCCGCAGACGCGTTCGCGTACCGGCGCGCCGTGCTCGCCGATACCGCCGGTGAACACCAGTGCATCCAGCCCGCCCAGGGCGGCCGCGAGCGAACCGATTTCGCGCACGATGCGGTAGCAGAACAGGTCGACGGCCTCGCGCGCCTCGGGTGCCGTCGATTCGAGCAGCACGCGCATGTCGCCGCTGATGCCGGAGACCCCGAGCAGGCCGGATTCCTTGTAGAGCAGGCTGGTCAGGGCCTTGCTGTCCATCTTCCGGTAGTCCATCAGGTAGAGCAGCACGCCGGGATCGAGGTTGCCGGTGCGGGTGCCCATCATCAGTCCGTCGACGGCGGTGAAGCCCATGGTCGAGGCCTGGCTCTTCAGGTCCTTCATGCCGCACATCGAGGCGCCGTTGCCGAGATGGGCGACGATCACGCGACCGCGGGCGATGCCGGCATCAAGGTGCTTTGGCAGCGCCTCTGCGATGTATTCGTAAGACAGGCCGTGAAAGCCGTAGCGCCGCACGCCTTGCGCGGTAATGGCGCGGGGCAGGGCGAAGAGTTGCGCGATATCGGGCTGGCTGCGGTGGAAGGCGGTATCGAAACAGGCGATCTGCGGCGTGTCGGGCAGGGCCGCGCTGAGGGCCTCGACGCCGGCCAGGTTGTGCGGCTGGTGCAGCGGGGCAAGCGGCACGAAGCCGCGCAGGGTGTCGATCATGGCGGGATCGAGCACCACCGGCTGCGAGAACTTCTCGGCGCCATGCACGATGCGATGGCCGACCCCGGCAATGTGCCAGCCCGCATCGCTGCCGCGCAGGCGTTCCACCAGCAGGGCCAGCGCCGCCTTGTGCGGCGACTGTCCCTTGCCGTCGAGATCGATATCGCTATCCACCTTGACTTGTCCGGCCGCATCCTTGACCTTGAGGTGCGCCGGCTGGCCCCCGGCGGCGCCGATGCCGTCGATCTGGCCGACCAGTTCCGGCTTGCGGGGAATCTCGGCCTGGCGCGCGAACAGCGCGAACTTGATCGAGGAGGACCCGGCATTGAGGGTCAGGATTGCATCGGCCATTTTTCTATCCCTGGATTTTCCTGCGTTTTGCATGCGCCATGACCATGGCCACGGCGGTCGAAGCGGTGCGGGTTTCGGCCGAGTCGGCGCGGCTGGTGAGCACGATCGGCACCCGCGCGCCCAACACGATGCCCGAGGTCAGCGCGTCGGCCAGGTATTCCAGTTGCTTGGCCAGCATGTTGCCGGATTCGATGTCCGGTACCAGCAGGATGTCGGCCTGGCCGGCCACGGCCGACCTGATGCCCTTGGTCCGCGCGGCCACGGTCGATATGGCGTTGTCGAAGGCCAGCGGGCCGTCGAGCAGGCCGCCGGTGATCTGGCCGCGGTCGGCCATCTTGCACAGGGCGGCGGCGTCGAGCGTGGCCTGCATGGCGATGTTGACGGTTTCCACCGCGGCGAGGATCGCCACCTTGGGGTCGGCGACCTTCAGCATGTGCGCCAGGTCGATGGCGTTCTGCACGATGTCGACCTTGGCCGCGAGGTCGGGCGCGACGTTCACCGCGGCATCGGTGATGAACAGCAGGCGCGGGTAGGTCGGCACATCCATCAGGAAGACGTGGCTGATGCGGCGGTCGGTGCGCAGGCCGGTGGCCTTGTCCACCACTTCGCCCATCAGTTCGTCGGTGTGCAGCGAGCCTTTCATCAGCGCCTCGACCTGGCCTTCGCGCGCCAGCGATACGGCGACTTCGGCGGCGGCATGGCTGTGCGGGACGTTGATCAGGGTGCAGCCGTAGAGGTCGAGCTCGTTGCCGGCGGCGATCTGGCGAATTTTCTCCTCGGGGCCGACCAGGGTGGGGATGATCAGGCCGCGATCGCGTGCCAGCAGCGCGCCCCGCAATGATTCGGAATCGCAGGGGTGGACGACGGCCATCGACACCGGGGTCAGTCCCTTGGTGATCTGCAGCAGGTGCTCGAACCGCGCCTTGCGGGTTTCAGAGAGCTTGAAGTCCGGCAGGTTGGCCTTCAGGCGCCTGATTTTTTCGGTGGGTGCCAGCACCTCCGCCGTGCCGCTGATCACTTTCTGTCCGTCCTGGTTGGTGCACAGACAATCGAAGACCATGTGATGCGTGCGGGGGAATTTCTTTTCGCAGGTAATGGTGACGGTCAGCGTGTCGCCGACCCGCACCGGCAGCGAGAAGTGCAGCGTCTGGTCCTTGTAGACCGTGCCCGGGCCGGGGAACTGGGTGCCCAGCACGTTGGAAATCAGGGCGCCGCCCCACATGCCGTGGGCGATGACCTCGCGCAGCATCGATGAATGCGCGTATTCCGGATCGACATGCGAAGGGTTGATGTCGCCGGACATGATGGCGTACATCTGAATGTCCTCGTGGCGCAGGGTGCGCACCAGATGCGCACTGTCGCCGACGTTGATTTCGTCGAAGGTGCGGTTTTCGATGTAGTCGGAATTGGTGACTTCGATTTGGGGCATGAGCGTGTTCCTTGATCTGACGGTCTTATCTTAGCGCGAAATTGTTGCAATGCAGTAACGCGATTGACCCGGATGACCCCCGGCTCGCGTGCGGTCACGTCCCTTCGGCAGCGACCGTCGGTGTTCCGTTGCGCTCAACAGATACTTGAGGTTGTAAGGATTCCCGTTGCCGCCCGACTGACGAAGCAGCAGGCCGACATCCGCGCCTGCACGGAGCAACCTGCATCCTCAACCTGACAAGGAGATCGTCATGAACAAAACCCTTTCCGCCGCTTCCCTCGCTCTCGCCTTCGGCGCCGCCATGAGCATGGCCGCCGCACCCGCCATCGCCGCCGACATGGCGGCCGACAAGGAGAAATGTTATGGCGTTGCCATGAAAGGCAAGAACGACTGCAAGGCCGGAGCCGGCACCACTTGCGCCGGCTCCTCGAAGATGGACCACCAGGGCAACGCCTGGTCGCTGGTGCCCAAGGGAACCTGCGAGAAGACCATGTCCAAGACCTCGCCGACCGGCAACGGCCAGCTCATGGAGTTCAAGGAAAAGAAGGCCTGAGCGCCTGAAGGGCTCCGCAAGGCGCACGCCATGACAGTCCATGCCATTGGTGCCGGCCCGGTGCCGCAGCCGCGATCCCTGCCCGCAAGGGCAGGGATCGGCCTCAAACCCGAGCATTTCCGCGAGATCCTCGACACCGCGCCGGATCTGGGCTTTTTCGAGGTCCATGCCGAAAACTACATGGTGGATGGCGGATCCTTCCATCATTACCTGACGCGCATTCGCGAACGCTACCCGCTGTCCATCCATGGCGTCGGGCTCTCGATCGGCGGCGAGGGGCCGTTGGATCAGGCCCATCTCGACCGGCTTGCGGTACTGCTCGCGCGCTACGAACCTGAATCCTTCTCCGAACACCTGGCCTGGTCCAGCCATGGCGGCAGCTTTCTCAACGACCTCCTGCCGGTGCCCTATGACGCCGCGACGCTTGCGCGCGTCTGCGACCACATCGACCGCGTCCAGGAGTACCTCGGACGCCGCATGCTGCTGGAAAATCCGGCGACCTATGTCGAGTTCGCCGCCTCGACCCTGTCCGAGGCCGAGTTCATCGGCGAGGTGGTGCGCCGCACCGGCTGCGGCCTGCTGCTTGACGTCAACAACGTCCATGTTTCCTGCATCAACCATGGTCGCGACGCACGCCGGTTCATCGGTGCCCTGCCGCTCGATGCCGTGGGCCAGATCCACCTCGCCGGCTTCGCCGTCGATTGCGATGCGACCGGCGCGCCGCTCCTGATCGACAGCCACGGCACACCGGTGGCCGAGGCTGTGTGGCAACTCTACGCTTTCGCGCTCGACCGGGTCGGAGCGATCCCGACGCTGATCGAGCGCGACAACGACATACCGCCGCTGCCGGTACTACTGGCCGAGGCGCGTCATGCTGAACGCATGCTGGAGCGCGTGCCGGCGGAGGCGGAAAGCGCCGTGGCATGAACGCCGACTTTGCCGCCGCCCTGCTTGCCGCCGCGCCAGCCTGCCCGCCGGGCCTGGTGAGCTGGAACGGCTCGGATCCGGCGGCGCGCTTTGCCGTGTATCGCAATAATGTCATCGTCGGCCTGGTCGACGCGCTGGCGGACAGTTTTCCGGTGAGCCAGGCGCTGGTCGGCGAGGAGTTCTTCCGTGCCATGGCGCGCGAATTCGTCTGTGCGTCGCCGCCGTGTTCCCCGGTGATGGCCCTGTATGGCGAGGGCTATCCCGAGTTCATCGAAACCTTTCCGCCGGCGACGGGACTGCCCTACCTGGCCGACGTGGCGCGGCTGGAACTGCTGCGCGTGCAGGCCTGGCACGCCGCCGATGCCGACGCGATAAAGGAGGCGGATGTCGCCACCCTTGTGGCTGATCCGGAGAGTCTGCCCGAAGCGCGCTTCACGCTGCATCCATCGCTGAGCCTGCTGGCATCGCGGCATGCCATCGTCTCCCTGTGGGCGGCACACCAGGCGGAATCCGCGGCGACGGCGCTGGCCGCGGTCGATCCGGCGCTGGCCGAAACGGCGCTGGTCTGCCGCAAGGGCCTTGAGGTGGAGATCTATCGCCTTGCCGCCGGACCGGCTGCTTTCATCGCACTGCTGCAACAAGCGGCGTCCTTCGGCGAAGCGGTAGCCGGTGCATTTGCCGCGGACGCGCAATTCGACCCGCCGGCGACGCTGGCCCTGCTGCTGCGGGCCGGCGCGATCACCGGCATCACTATTTCGAGGAGTGCCGAATCATGAATACCCTTGCATCGTCCGCCGCCACGCACGGCGCGTCACCCTTGCCCATCGCCCTGGCGCGCGAGGGCATTGCCTTGCTGGGCCGGATTCCGGATTCGCTGATCGCACTCCTGGGGCGATTTTCCATCGCCGCGATTTTCTGGAAATCGGGCCAGACCAAGGTGCAGGGCTTCGTCATCGACATCGTGAATGGCGAATTCCAGCTCGGCCTGCCCCGGCTTTCGGATTCGGTGGTGAGCCTGTTCCGCGACGAGTACAAACTGCCGCTGGTACCGCCCGAGGTAGCCGCGCCCATGGCAGCCTTTGCCGAACATCTGTTTCCCTTGCTGATCCTGTTCGGGCTCGCCACGCGCTTCTCCGCGCTGGCACTGCTGGTGATGACGGCGACGATACAACTGCTGGTGTATCCCGATGCCTGGCCGACGCATGGCGTCTGGGCGGCGATGCTCCTGGTCCTGGTTGCCCGGGGACCGGGGATGCTGTCCATCGACCACCTGATCGCGCGCCGTTTCGCTTAGCATAGCCGCTCGCCTTGGCGCGCCGGTCGGGAGTTCGCATGTCGTTCCTGCTCAAGTACCAGAGGCTGGTTGCAGTCGTGCTGTTCCTGGCGATCCTGTTTGCCGTGTTCCGGCTGAGCGGGCTCACGGAACATTTCACCCTGGGGTTTCTCCAGCAGCAGATTCTCGAACATCAAGTGGGCGGCCTGCTGGTCTTCGTGTTGCTGTTCGCGCTGGGCAACCTGATCCAGATTCCGGACTGGCTCTTTCTCGCCGCTGCCGTGCTGACTCTTGGGCGCGGGCTGGGCGGTGTCGCCACCTACCTGGCGGCCAGCATTTCCTGTGTGGTGACCTTCCTGGTTATCCGCTTCGTCGGCGGTGACGCGCTGCGCAAGCTGGACAACCGCATTGCCGTCGACCTGCTGCACCGGCTCGATGCACGCCCGATCGCCAGCATCGTGCTGCTGCGCATGCTGTTCCAGACCGTGCCGGCGCTCAACTACACGCTGGCGGTCTCGGGCGTCCGCTTCCGCGCCTACCTGGCCGGTACGCTGCTCGGCCTGCCCCTGCCCATCCTGCTGTATTGTCTGTTCTTCGACTATCTGGCCAGGGCGCTGAAGCTGTTCTAGGGAAGACGCATGTCACTACGCAAGCTGCTGGTCCTCATCGCCGCCGCCGTGTTGATCGGGCTGTATTTCGCGTTCGACCTCGGCCGCTGGTTCAGCCTCGATGCGCTGAAGGCGCAGCAGGCCGCGATCGATGCCTACCGCCAGGCCAACCCCTGGCTCACGGCGGCGGTCTTCTTCGCCGTGTATGTCGCCGTCACAGCGCTGTCGCTTCCGGGTGCCGCGATCATGACGCTGGCCGGCGGCGCCGTGTTCGGCCTGCTCTGGGGCACGGTACTGGTCTCCTTCGCCTCATCATTCGGCGCGACACTGGCCTTCCTCGCCTCGCGCTTCCTGCTGCGCGACTGGGTGCAGGCGCGCTTCGGCGAGCGCCTGCGCGCGATCAATCTCGGCGTCGAGAAGGAGGGCGGTTTCTACCTGTTCACCCTGCGCCTGGTGCCGGCCTTCCCCTTCTTCATGATCAACCTGCTGATGGGCCTGACGCCGATCCGTACCTGGACCTTCTACTGGGTCAGCCAGGTCGGCATGCTGGCCGGCACCGTCGTGTATGTGAATGCCGGCACGCAGTTGGCCGGCATCGGCAGCCTGTCCGGCATCCTCTCGCCGGCGCTGATCGGCTCCTTCGCACTACTCGGTATCTTCCCGCTGATCGCGAAAAAGATCGTCGACGGCATCAAGGCGAAGAAGGTCTATGCGCGCTGGACCAGGCCGGCGAAGTTCGATCGCAACCTGATCGTCATCGGCGGCGGCAGTGCGGGGCTGGTCACGGCCTACATCGCGGCGGCGGTCAAGGCCAAAGTCACGCTGATCGAAAAGCACAAGCTCGGCGGCGACTGCCTCAACACCGGCTGCGTGCCCTCGAAGGCGCTGATCCGCTCGGCGAAGTTCCTCTCGCACCTCGCGCGCGCCGAGGAGTTCGGCATGCGCCGTGGCGCCAGCGCCGACTTTTCGTTTGCCGAGGTGATGGAGCGCGTGCAGCGCATCGTGCGTGACATCGAGCCGCACGATTCGGTCGAACGCTATACAGGACTCGGCGTCGACGTGATCGAAGGCAGCGCGAAAATCGTCTCGCCCTGGGAAGTCGAGGTCACGCGAAACAATGGCGTAGCCGAACGCATGAGCACGCGCGCCATCGTCATCGCCGCGGGCGCGCGGCCTTTCGTGCCGCCGATACCGGGCATCGAGGAAGTCGGCTACCTCACTTCCGACACGGTATGGGACCTGCGCGAACTGCCCAAACGCCTGGTGGTGCTGGGCGGCGGGCCGATCGGCTGCGAACTGACCCAGGCCTTCGCCCGCTTCGGCGCCAGGGTCAGCCAGGTCGAGATGCTGCCGCGCCTGATGATCCGCGAAGATCCGGAAGTCTCGGAACTGGTCGCCGCGCGCTTTCGCAGTGAAGGCATAGAGGTATTGCTCAACCACAAGGCGCAGCGCTTCCTGGTGGAGAACGGCGAGAAGCTGCTGATCGCCGAACACGGGGGGCGCGAACTGCGCATTCCCTTCGACGCCGTGCTGGTTGCCGTCGGCCGCGTCGCCAACCTCAAGGGTTACGGACTCGAGGAAGTCGGTGTGAACGCGATGCGCACGGTCGACACCAACGACTTCCTGCAAACCAATTACCCCAACATCTATGCCGCCGGCGACGTTGCCGGCCCCTACCAGTTCACCCACACCGCCGCACACCAGGCCTGGTATGCCGCCGTCAATGCGCTGTTCGATCCATTCAAGAAGTTCCGCGCCGACTACTCGGTGATTCCCTGGGCGACGTTCGTCGAACCGGAGGTGGCGCGCGTCGGCCTCAACGAGACGGAGGCGAGGGAGAAGGGCATCGCGTATGAAGTCAGCCGCTACGACATCGACGACCTCGACCGGGCGATTGCCGACAGCGAGGCCCACGGTTTCATTAAGGTGCTGACCGTGCCGGGCAAGGACCGCATCCTTGGCGTCACGATCGTCGGCGAACACGCCGGCGACCTGATCGCCGAGTACGTGCTGGCGATGAAACATGGCATCGGCCTGAACAAGATCCTCGGCACCATCCACATCTACCCGACCCTGGCCGAAGCCAACAAGTATGTGGCCGGGGTCTGGAAGAAGGCGCACGCGCCGGAAACGCTGCTGGCCTGGGTGGCGCGCTTCCATGCCTGGCGGCGGGGTGCCTGATGCAGGCCGTGCCGGCGCTGTCCATCATCATGCCGGTCTTGAACGAAGCGCCGGGAATCGTCGCCGCGCTGGAAGCCCTGGCGCCCTTGCGCGGCGGCGGTGCGGAAGTGATCGTGGTCGATGGCGGCAGCGCGGATCGCAGCATGGAATTGGCCGCGCCGTGCGCGGATCAGGTGCTGCGCGCCCCGCGCGGGCGGGCCGGTCAGATGAATGCCGGCGCAGCCGTGGCGCAGGGAGGGGTGCTGCTGTTCCTGCACGCGGATACCCGGTTGCCCGGAGGCGCTGACAAGCGCGTGGCGCAGGCCATGGCTGCCGGTCATCACTGGGGGCGCTTCGACGTGCAAATCGAGGGCAGGTCGATCTGGTTGCCGCTGGTGGCGGCGATGATGAACCTGCGCTCCCGCCTTACGGGCATTGCCACTGGTGACCAGGCCATGTTTGTTTCGCGTGCGGCCTTTAACGCGGCCGGCGGCTTTCCGGACATTCCCCTGATGGAGGACATCGAATTGTCGCGGCGCCTGCTACAGACCGCCCGCCCGGCGTGCCTCGCCGCGCGGGTCACGACCTCGGGGCGGCGCTGGGAGACGCAGGGCGTGTGGCGCACCATCCTGCGCATGTGGTGGTTGCGGCTGCGCTATTTCCTGGGCGCCGATCCGCGGCGCCTGGCGGCGGAATACGGCTACGCGCCGCGCGAATCCTGAGTCGACGGAAATCGCCCCGCTACTGTTGGTGCTGCCGATAGACCAGCGTCGCCAGGCGCAGCATGTCGTCGCGTCCGGTATTGCCCGACAGTGCGTAACCGAAGCGGCTGTCGGTCCAGTAGAAGACGTCGACATTGTTTTCTCGCGCGTAGCGGAAGCCGGTCTCGCCGCCTTTGGGCGCGGCGGGGCGGACATACAGCGTCAGGCGCTTGCGCTCGGTATTCTCGTACATGAACTGCGCCACCTCGCCGCTGTCGCCCGGCAGCAGGCGGCCGCCGACCAGCCGGTAGCCGGTTTCCTCGAGTTTCGGCGGCTGCAGCGGTGCGCCGAGGCGCTTGGACAGCCAGGCCACCAGATGGGCTTCCTGGTCGGCGCCGACTTCGACCGGGTGGCGCACTTCCGGGACGAACACTGCGTGGGCCACCGCCGCCTGGCGCGGCAGGGAATTCAGCGCTACCGCCACGCCCGGATCGCGCGCGGTCTCGCCGCGCAGGAAGAAGCCGATGACGGCGCCAAACAGCAGCCAGGCGACGGCTGCCAGCTTGCGTGCGTCCAGCCAGCGTGCCGAATTGGCCGCGGGAATCAGCCGCGCCGGGATGGGCTCGTCGAGCACATGGTCATAGGCGCGGTGCAGGTCGGCGCCCTGGGCGCGCCATTCCTCGACCTGGGCGCGCATTTCGGGATGGCCGGCAAGCCAGGCTTCGACCTGCATCAGGCGCGCCGGGTCGAGCCGGCCGTCGGCGCAGGCGTGGAGGTCGTGTTCGGAAATCGGGGCGTTCATGTACTCACCACTCTCAGTTGCGGGGCTGTATCTCCGGCCAGGATGGCCTTGAGGCGCGTCCGGGCCCGCGACAGGCGGGACATCACCGTGCCTTGCGGGATGCCAAGGGCGCGGGCGGCTTCGGCATAGCTCAGCTCTTCGAGCCCGACCAGCAACAGCACTTCGCGCTGATCCGCCGGTAACAGCGCCAGGGCGCGTTCGAGGTCGCGCAGCGCCAGCGCATCGGCCTGGCTGGCGCGCTGCACCGGCACAGGCAGGTCATCATCGTCGTGGAAATCGATGCGGTGATCGCGGCGCCGGCCATCGACATGGAGGTTGTGCATGATCGAGAACAGCCATGGCCGCAAATCCCGTTCGCGCTGCCACAGGCTGTATTTCTCCAAGGCCCGCTGCAGCGTTTCCTGCACCAGGTCGTCCGCGTTGCCGGGGTCCCCGGTCAGCGCGCGAGCGTAGCGGCGCAGACGGGGGATTTCGGCAACGATGGCGTCGCGAATGCTCACGTCAAAGGGTCAGGGCGTGGCGAGGTGCCAGACGTTGTAGAAGCCGTTTTCGCGGATGAAGGCGAGGGCAGCGAAACGTTGTCTTGTTTTCATGGTGGTCTCCGTCGGGTCGGGGTGTTGCAACGGATATACGAACCGAGCGGCCAGTTTATTCCCTCCGGCGGTGTGTCGGGCCGCCGCGACTCAGGGTTTGCGGTAGCTGATACGGTAGATCGCGCCGGCATGGTCGTCGGCGACCAGCAGCGAGCCGTCGGGCAGCACCAGCACATCCGCCGGCCGGCCCCAGGCGGCTTCGCCCTGCAGCCAGCCGCTGGCGAACGTCTCGTAGCTCAGGGCGCGGCCATCCTTCACGCGTACCAGGGCGATCCGATAGCCGATCTTCTTCGAGCGGTTCCACGAGCCGTGTTCGGCGATGAAGACCTGGTTGCGGTATTCGGCTGGGAACATGGTGCCGGTATAGAAGCGCATGCCCAAGGCGGCGACATGCGGCCCCAGACTCTGCGCGGGCGGCGTGAATTCGCCACACTTGCGCCTCCCGCCGAACTCCGGGTCGGCGATCTCGCCGCCGTGGCAGAAGGGATAGCCGAAGTGCAGCCCGGCGCGCGGGGCATGGTTGAGCTCGTCGGGCGGGCTGTCGTCGCCGAGCATGTCGCGGCCGTTGTCGGTGAACCACAGCGCTCCATCGACCGGGTTCCAGTCGAAGCCGACGCTGTTCCTCACGCCGCGGGCGAAGATTTCGCGCCCCGAGCCGTCGCCGTTCATGCGCAGGATGGACGCATGGGGGTCGCCGGGATCGCAGATGTTGCAGGGCGCGCCGACCGGCACGTAGAGCCTGCCGTCGGGGCCGAAGGCGATGAACTTCCAGCCGTGGTGGGTATCGCGCGGCAGGCTGTCGGTGACGGCGACCGGTGCCGGGGGCTTGTCGAGCCGCCGGTCGATGTCATCGTAGCGCAGGATGCGACTGACCGCGCCGACATACAACGCGCCGTCCTTCCAGGCCAGACCGCTGGGCATCTGCAGGCCGTCGGCGATACGCACCACGGCACCGGCCCGCCAAGCCGCGTCGAAGCGCACCGCATGGACCTTGCCGGCGCCGCGCGAGCCGACATACAGCACGCCGCCTTTGGCATCGACGCCGCCCAGCGCCATCTGCCGCGCGTTGTCCACCCGCGCCCAGAGCTCGATGGCAAAGCCCGGCGGCAGCTTGATGGTCTCCAGCGGCAGGGCGCAGGCGCAGGCTGACCAGGCGAGGAAGGCGAAGGCGAGCAGGTGTCTCAAGGGGTCCGCGCCGATTCCTTCAGTCCCGTGGCCGGTCGGCCCCGGACTTACTTCGCCGCAAAGCAATAAAGCAGGCCGTCACCGCCCGTGGGGCGAATTTTCTCCATGCTGCAGCCCAGCGTCGGGTGGGCCGAATTCCAGGAGACGGCCCATGGCGCGTCGAGGGGGCCGGCGCGATCAAAATGGCCGGTCATCGCGGCGCCGTCAGCCCCGCTCTTGGTCCAGTTGCCGCAAGTCATGTCGGGAAACTGGGCGCCAGGAAAGGCTGTTCCGTCAGGTCGCGAGCCAGTCAGAATGTCGTGCTTGTTGGGCTTTTCCGTGCGGCTGTTGACGAGTTGCCCCTTTTCGTCCAACGCCGTTTGCCTGTTCAAATTGCTGCTTGCAGAGTGGAGGTCTTCGACACTCCATGCGATCACTTCGCCCTTGGCATTTTGCCAGGGGCCGCTGCCGATTCTGTCGCGTGCATTGACGAAGTCCGGATCGGCCAGCTTCGGTGCCTGCGTACTCAGGTAGGCACGCCAGGGGCGATCACCGGCACCGGCTGCCCGCGCGAGCGACTGGCAATGGCGGTCGGCTCCTTCAAGGCCACCGAGGTCGCCGCCCTTGCCGGGGCCGACACTGGTTACGAAAAAAGTCATCTCCTTGGGGCCCGGCGGAATACCCGCGCAACCCGCCACGCCAATCACGCCGGCCACAGCCAGCCAAGTCATTTTCACGGTGCCTTGCATCACGCGCTCCTCTCGGTTTCTCTGATTTCTCAGGCGGACACGACGCGCAGCGCGCAACGGTTTGATCGATGGCGATCTGCGCGGGATTGATCTTGCCGCAGTTGCCCATGATCGGCAATAGGCAGACCGATGATGGGCAGATCGATGATTGCCTGGCGGCAAATCCTCACTGCTGACGTGGGTGATTGCGGCGTGGGTCAGCCTCAAAAGTCGGTGCTGGCGATACGGCGATTCTGGTCCAGTCTGTATTGATGCACAATTCAGTCCGACAGACGGAGGCTCGGTCACGGTCACTGCGATGAATGCGGCATTGACCGGCGGGACACTAATGGGGATACTCGCGGCCATGAATCGGAAACCAGTCTTCCCCATCGCCGTCCTGGCCGCCCTGTTGCTGGCGGGTTGCGCCGATACCACCAACTACCTCGTCGGTTATGAACCGGACCAGAATTTTCTGAGTTTCAACCATCCGTTCACCGATGCCGCGGCCGCGGATGTTCGCACCCGCGCCGAAAGGCTGTGCGGCTTGCGCAAACAGGCGGCGACCCAGACCTCGCGCAGCTGCTCGCTGACGCAATGCACCACCAATTTCCAATGCATAGATGCCGCTGACGCCGCAAAGTATGGCAAGTAGGCAGCCTGATACTTCGATCCGGGTGCGGCAAGGATGCGCGGGAACGCCGGCCGGCGGCATGGCGGCACAGCCGGCCCTACGCGTCCTGGCCGGAGCCGTCGTGGCGGCATGGCTGCTTGCTTCGGGCGCCGTGGTTCAGGCCCAGAGCATTCCCGGCCTGACGCCGAAGAGCGCCCCGGAAAAGCAAGCCAAGCCCGCCGGCGACAAGCCGGCGCCGGATGGCGCGGCGACTCAGGAACTACTGAGTACCCGGCTGGCGAGCGAGCGCAAGCTGCTGGCGGTGCTGGACGGACCGAACGGCCTCGCGGCCGGGGCGCCGCCCGGCACCGACGAGCGCGCCCTGAAGCAACGTCATATCCGCATCACGTTCATGGTCAGCACGCTGGTGCAGCACATGGCCGACCTGGAGAAACTGGGCGAGAAGCAGCAGCGGCGCGCGGAGGCCGAAAAGGAGTTGCAGGCCTGGACCGGCCTTGCCGAAAAGCCGCCGTACTCGATCCTGCTCGCCGACCGGCTGCGTGCCGATCGCCAGGCGGCCAGCACCGAACTCGAAGGATTGCGGGGCCGCCAGGAATTGCTGCGGCAGACCGCGGATGATTACCGCGAACGCCTCAAGCAGGCCCGCCAGCAGTTGCGCCAGGCCACCGAGAAGGCCGAGGGCGCGCGCTCGGAAACCGATCAGGTGCAACTGGCCTGGCAGCGGGAAACCGCCGCCCTGATGGTGCGCCTGATGGAAACCGCGCTCGGCCACCAGGAAACCCTGCGGCAACTGATCGAAACCGATATCGCCATCGCCCAGCCGGGTCTCGACCTGGCCCAGCGCAAACTGGAGCAGGTGCTCCCCGAGATACGCTTCACCGAGGACGACATCGCGCAGGTGCGCGCGGCACTGACCATCGAGCGCGACGCGCTGCTCGCCGAAACCGACCGCACGGCCCAGGAATATCCGCGCCTGCACGAGGCCGCGCGCGCCGCTCGCGAGGCCGGCGATGCGCTGCGCGCCGGCGGCGGGCGCAAGGGCGAAACCCAGGCCCAGTACCTGGCCCGCATCGGCCGCCTGGAACAGGACCTGGAACTCAAGCAGGCGCGCCTGGATCTGGCCGGGGTGCATAGCGAACACCTGCGCGATGTACTTGCGCTGATCCGCGCCCGCGGCGTGCTCTGGGAGGCGCGTTACGAAGGCCACGGCAAGCAGGATGGCCGCAGCCGCCAGCTGGCGCGCGAAACCGCGGACAAGATGCTGGCCTACCTGTCGGCGCAGAAAAAACAGCTGGAGCAGATCCGCAGGAGCGCCGGCAATCGCGTCAGCGAAATCGAGTCGCGCGTGGAAAATGCAGGCTCGCCGTCTCACAACAGCCACTTGCGCGATCTGCAGAAGATCTACGGCGAGCACCTCGGTGCCATCCAGCGCACGCTGACGGCGCTCGACGTGAACCTGAACCTGGCGCAGCAGATGCTCGTCGAGTTCGGCGGCGGCAACAGCCAGCGCTCCTGGGCCGAGCTCCGCCTGGACTGGCGCACCATCGCCGCCGGCTACGCGGCGGCGTTCTGGAATTTCGAGCTGATCGCCGTCGAGGACACGCTGGAAGTCGACGGCAAGCAGGTGGTCGGCACGCGCAGCGTGACCATCGGCAAGGTGCTGCAGGCGCTGCTCCTGATCGTTGTCGGCTATGCCCTGGCGCTGTACGCGGCGCGCCTGCTGGCGCGCATGGTGATGCGCTTCTTCGGCTGGCAGAAGGCGCATGCGGACATTTTGCGCAGCTGGGTGCTGGCCATCGAGCTGATGCTGCTGGTGGTGATCGTCATGTTCTGGGTGAAGATACCGCTGACCGTGTTCGCCTTCCTCGGCGGCGCGGTGGCGATCGGCCTCGGCTTCGGCATGCAGACCATGATGAAGAACCTGATCAGCGGCCTGATGGTGCTCGGCGAGCGCCCGTTCCGCATCGGCGACATGGTGGAAGTCGGTGGTATCCGCGGCAACGTCACCAACGTCGGCCTGCGCGCCTCGACCATCACCGATGTCAACGGCATCGAAACCATCATCCCCAACAGCACCTTCATCGAGCAGAACCTGACCAACTGGACCTATACCAGCGGCCGCGTGCGCTTCAACGTCAAGATCGGGGTGGCCTACGGCTCGCCGGTACGCGTGGTGACTCAACTGCTCGAGGAAATCGCCGGGCGCCATGGCAAGGTCCTGAAGAACCCGCCGCCGGAAGTGCTGTTCGAGGATTTCGGCGCAGACGCACTGATGTTCACGCTCTACTACTGGCTCGATGTCCGCGCCGGTACGCCCGCGCGGCAAGTGGCCAGCGACCTGCGGGCAATGATCGAGGCTGGTTTTTCGGCGCAGGGGATCGCCATTCCCTACCCCCAGCGCGACGTGCACCTCGACGCGAGCGAGCCCGTGCCGGTCAGGATCGTGGCCGCGGAGGAACGCCGCGATTCCGCGGCGCCGGAGCCACGCCCGCTGCCGTGAGCGGCGGGCGTGGCGTGCAGCGACCGGTATCCGTGGCCGGCGACCCGGATTTCGCTATCGGGTCGCCGTATCGTCAGCGCCGACTTTTATCTAATACGGATCCGGGATACTGACGCGCCAGCCGCACTTACACGTCTAGTCGCGGCGAAGCCGCCCAGCTGCGCCGGCAGGTTCTGCTCACCAACTGCGACGCATTATGATGTTGTCGGCGACCGGCTCCTCGGGATAGGGCTCATGGTCCTGGTCGCCGCCGAGGAATTCGGTGAAATCGTTGCTGCGCCGCTGCGCGATGCTGGATGCCAGGTCGCGTGCGCCGGTTTCGGCGGTGGCGGGCGCCGGGCTGCCCTTGAGGTTGTCCGGCTTGAGGTATTTCGCCGCGCTGCTGCGAGTGGCGTCTTCGAGTGCCGCCGCCGTGCGCTGCTTCACGCCCTGGTTGAACTCGATCAGGGTGAGGAACTGATCCCGGTCGGCGTCGATTTCGTCGAAAAACTTCGGTGCGCGGGGGAATTCGGCATAGGCTTCGGCGCGCGACAGGCGGCCATCGCCATCCTTGTCCGCGGCACGGAAACGCCGCTCGAAGATCTCCTGGCTGTAGTCCTCTGGCGAGGCTTGTTGTGCCAGCGACCATGCCGGGAGGCATGCGAGGCAGAAGAGCAGGTAACGCATCATGTTTTACGCAAGCGGCTGGAACGGTCGCGGATTTTCGCACGAAACCGGCAATTGACCGCGGGCGGGGTCAGCACGGATACTGCGCGGCATGGCATTCTGCTTTTTCCATTCTCCGGAAAGGATTCCGTTCGTGACGCATGGCAAGTCGCTTGGCCCTGTCGCGCTCCTGGCGACCACGGTGTTGCTTGCCCTGCTTGCCGGCTGCGCCAGCACGTCGCTGTTATCCAGTTGGGAGAGTCCCGATTATCGCGGCGGGCCGATGAAAACACTCGCTGTTTTCGCGATGGTGAAGGACGACGAGCTGCGCCGTTTCGCCGAGGACCGGATGGTCGAGAAAATCCCGGCCGGGACCAGGGCGACCGCGGGCCATAAGCTGTTCGACAAGCCCGATGAGGACAAGGAAAAGGTCCGCGCCGCGCTGATCGAGGCCGGCTACGACAGCGTGCTGGTCTCCCGCCTGGTCACCGTCGAAAAGACGCAGACCTATGTTCCGCCGCATACCCATTTCATCCAGACCGGCCCCTATGTGGTTACCAGTCCGTATTACGGAAACTTCATCGGCTATTACGGGCAAGGCTTTGTCATCGTGCAGACCACGCCGGGTTACACCGTCGAAAACACCACGGTAGTGGTCGAGACCGTGCTCTACAAGTTGCCCGAGGACAAGCCGATCTGGACCGCCACGACCCGGTCGCTCGATCCCCGCTCGCGGCCGGAAATGGTCGAGGCCATTTCGCACATCGTCGAAACCGAGCTGCAGAAGAAGGGCTTGGTCGGCGGATCGACCAGATAGGCCGTCGCCGACCCGTGGCTCAGTCGGCGCCCGCGTTCTTCTGCGGCGCGCCGTCCAGCCAGGCCTGGAGCAGGGTGTAGGTCACGGCCAGCACCACGGGGCCGACGAAGATGCCGACCAGGCCGAAGCCGAGCAGGCCGCCGATGACGCCGGCGAATATCAGCAGCAGCGGCAAATCGGCGCCTTTCTTGATAAGGATCGGGCGCAGGAAGTTGTCCATGGTGGTGACCACCAGGCTCCATACCAGAAGAAAGACTCCCCATCCTGTTTCGCCGGTCCAGAACACCCAGGCGACCGCGGGAAACAGGATCAGGCCCGGGCCGATCTGGGCAATGCAGAACATCAGCATCACCGCCGCGAGCAGCCCGGCGAAGGGCACGCCGGCGATCGCCAGGCCGATGGCGCCGAGCACCGTCTGCACCAGCGCCGTGACGCAGACGCCGAGGGCGACGCCGCGGATCGCCTGGCCGGCGAGGATCACGGAATTCTCGCCCCGGTCGCCGGCCAGGCGCTGGCCGAAGCGCCTGACTTCCGCCGCCGCTGCTTCGCCCGCGGCATAGAGGACGGCCGAGAGGATCACGATCAGCAGGAACTGGATCAGCATGAAACCGACGTTGCCCAGTTTCGAGAGCAGCCAGCGGCCGGATTCGGCGGCATAAGGCTCGACCCTCGCCAGCAGCGCCTGCGAACCGGCATCGGCCATTTGCGTCCACAGGCTGTGCAGCTTGCCACCCACCAGCGGCAGGCCCGCGACCCATTCCGGAGGTTGCGGCAAGCCCGAGTTGGCCAGCTTTTTGGCCAGTGCGGCAAATTCGTCGGCGTGGCTGACGATGACGTCGACCGCCAGCAGCAGGGGAAGGAACAGCAGCAGCAGCATGGCCAGCGACATCACCGCCACGGCCGGTGCCCGGCG
>Ga0268298_10002158_pt1 | contig 21917 bp, 13 predicted proteins | sample WWTPWeurt_MetaG_FD_194462 | JGI IMG/M metagenome (GOLD analysis project Ga0268298, IMG submission 194462) | Activated sludge microbial communities from WWTP in Nijmegen, Gelderland, Netherland - WWTP Weurt | ecosystem: Engineered > WWTP > Aerobic digester > Activated sludge | place... | reverse complement strand
TGCCGGTGCTGGTGCCGGCCGGCGTGCAGGACTACCTCGACCTCGGCCTGCACGGCTGGGCCATGAGCCGCTATTCGGGCTGCTGGGTGGGCTTCAAGGCCGTCGCCGACACGGTCGAGTCCTCGGCCTCGGTCGATGTATCGCCCGACCGCGTGCGCATCGTGCTACCCACCGATTACGCCCTGCCGACGGACGGCCTCAACATCCGCTGGCCCGACGATCGCCTGGTGCAGGAAGCGCGCCTGCTCAATCACAAGCTGTATGCCGCGCTGGCGTATTGCCGCGCCAACCGGCTGAACCAGATCGTGATCGACTCGCCCAATCCGCGGCTGGGGATCATCACCACCGGCAAGTCCTACCTCGATGTGCGCCAGGCGTTCGACGACCTCGGCATCGACGACCGGCTCGCCGCCGAACTCGGCATCCGGCTGTACAAGATCGGCATGGTCTGGCCGCTCGAGTCCGATGGCGTAAGGCATTTCGCCGAAGGGCTGGAGGAGATACTGGTAGTCGAGGAAAAGCGCCAGCTGATCGAATACCAGTTGAAGGAGGAGCTCTACAACTGGCGCGAAGACGTGCGCCCGCGCGTGATCGGCAAGTTCGACGAACAGGGCGAATGGGCCCTGCCCAACGGTCGCTGGCTGCTGCCCGCCGCCGGCGAACTGTCGCCGGCGCAGATCGCCCGCGTCATCGCCGACCGCATCGGCCGCCACTTCACCTCGCCGCGCATCCGCGACCGGCTGGCGATCATCGAGGCCAAGGAACGCGCCGCCGCGCCGGTGATCCCGATCGCGCGCACGCCCTACTTCTGCCCCGGCTGTCCGCACAACAGTTCGACCAGGGTGCCTGAGGGTTCGCGCGCTCTGGCGGGCATCGGCTGCCACTTCATGGTGCTGTGGATGGACCGCGCCACGGCCACCTTCTCCCACATGGGCGGCGAAGGCGCGGCCTGGATGGGCCAGGCGCCCTTCACCGAACAGCGCCATGTTTTCGTCAACCTCGGCGACGGCACCTACTTCCATTCCGGCTCGCTGGCGATCCGCGCGGCGGTGGCCTCCGGCGTCAACGCCACCTACAAGATCCTCTACAACGACGCCGTCGCCATGACCGGCGGCCAGCCCGTGGACGGCAACCTGACGGTACCGCAGATCGCCCACCAGCTGCATGCGGAAGGCGTCCATCACGTCGTCGTCGTCACCGACGGCACACCGCGCGCCTACGGCCACCCCGACCTGCCGCACGGCGTGCCGATCCGCCATCGCGACGAGTTGGATGCCATCCAGCGCGAGATGCGCGAATGCCCCGGCGTCTCGGCCATCATCTACGACCAGACCTGCGCCGCCGAAAAGCGCCGCCGCAGGAAGCGCGGCAAGATGGTCGATCCGCCGCGCCGGCTGTTCATCAACGAGGCCGTCTGCGAAGGCTGCGGCGATTGCGGCGTGCAATCCAACTGCCTCGCCGTGGTGCCGGTGGAAACCGAATTCGGCCGCAAGCGCGCCATCGACCAGTCGGCCTGCAACAAGGACTACTCGTGCGCCAACGGCTTTTGCCCGAGCTTCGTTTCGGTGATGGGTGGAAGCGTCAAGAAGGGTCGCGGTCTTGCCGGTTCGGCGAGCGGCGATGGCTCATTCGGCGTACCGCCAGCGCCGACTTTTGCGTCGACCGCCAAGCCCTACGGAATCCTTGTCACGGGCGTCGGCGGCACCGGTGTGGTCACCATCGGCGCACTGATCGGCATGGCGGCGCACATCGACGGCAAGGGCGTCACGGTACTCGACATGACGGGACTTGCGCAAAAAGGCGGCGCGGTCTTTTCCCATGTACGCATCTGCGACGACCCGGAGGGCATCCACGCCGTGCGCGTAGCCACCGGGGAAGCCGACGCGGTGATCGGCGGCGACATGATCGTCACCGCCTCGCCGGACGCCCTGACGCGCATGCAGGCCGGCCGCACGCGCGTGGTGGTGAACTGCGCGGAAACCCCGACGGCCGACTTCACGCGCAATCCGGATTGGCAATTCCCGCTGGCGCGCATGCAGGCCCTGATCGGCGAAACCGCAGGCAGCGGCGCCGCGCATTTCATCGAAGCCTCGGATCTCGCCCTGCGCCTGCTCGGAGATTCGATCGCCAGCAACCTGTTCCTGCTCGGCTACGCATGGCAGCAGGGCATTGTGCCGGTGTCCGGCGAAGCCATCGAACGCGCCATCGAACTCAACGGTACCGCGGTGGCGATGAGTCGCGCCGCCTTCCTCTGGGGCCGGCGCGCCGCACATGATCCGGCGGCCGTGGCAGCCCATGCCCGGCCGCAAGTCGCCGTGCCGCCAGCGCCGACTCTCGATGAAGTGATCACAACGCGCGTCAGATTTCTCACCGACTATCAGGATGCCGCCTACGCGGAGCGATATCGGCTGCAAGTAGAAAAGGTCCGCGCCGCAGAAGCCGCCATAAACTCCTCGCAACTCACCGTAGCCGTCGCGCACAACCTTTTCAAGCTGATGGCGATCAAGGATGAATACGAAGTGGCGCGGCTGTATGCCGAGACCGGCTTCCTGCAGAAAATCAGCGATAGCTTCGAAGGCGGCTACACGCTGCGCTTCCATCTGGCGCCGCCGCTGCTGGCGCGTCACGACCCCAAGTCCGGCCAGGTGAAGAAAATGGCCTTCGGCCCATGGATGCTGACAGGGTTCAAATGGCTGGCGAAGGCCCGCCGTTATCGCGGCTCGCGCTGGGATGTCTTCGGTCGCAGCGACGAACGACAACTGGAGCGGAGGTTGCTGGCCGACTATGAAGCCGATCTCGCCGCCTTGCTGCCCGTGTTGCAGCGGACAACGCTGATCGATGCCATAGCCCTCGCCAGGCTGCCGGAAAAGATTCGCGGCTTCGGTCATGTCAAACGGCGCAGCATCGATGCCGCCGCGCCTGAACGCGCTGCGTTGAAGGCGCGGCTGGGGTTGTGCTGAAGCGATGGATGCCGGCAACCCCGTTCAGCCGCCTCAGGTACGGCCGTGATGCCGCAGGCTTTGCCGTGCCTGGCGGGACTGCTGTAAGATCAACGCATCAACTTGGGAGCACTGGCCATGAGCACGACACCGTCCGATCCGATGGAATTCCTGAAATCCCTTTGGGGCAACACCGGGATGCCGCTGCCCGGCCTGGTAACGCCAACCCTGGATACCAACGAACTGGAAAAGCGCATCACCGATCTCAAAGCCGTCGAAGGCTGGCTCAAGAGCAATCTGAGCATGCTGCAGATGACGATTCAGGGTCTCGAAATGCAGCGCGCCACGCTGTCGGCCCTGCAGGCCATCAGCCAGTCGGGGAGCAGCCCGGAAGCCCAGGCCAACCCCTTTGCCAACCCGGCACTGTGGCCGTGGAATTTCATGCAAGCTACTGGTCAATCACCTGCCGCGGAGGCATCAGACGTCTCCGAAAAGGCTGAGCCGACTACGCCGAAATCAGGCGGCAAGGCGAAGTAGCGGGGAGAGGATCCCGGCGCCCGAATCTGGCGCCATCCGCGGCCGGCACGAAAGCGACGGATGCCCGACCCCGGAATCAGTCGTACTTCCGGCTATCTTCGATGACTTTGCCATCGTTTGGCAGGCTGCCGGCAGCCACCAGCCTGACTTCCGCGCGCAGCTTCGTGATCTCCCGGACGCTCTCGGCGATCGCCGCCTCGATGCCGGCACCGCCGGACTCGCAGTGCAAGGTCATGTGGTCGGTGGCGTCGGAATTCGTCACCACCAACCGCGCCCGGGCGATCTCCGGGTGACGCTTGATCACCGCCGCAACCTGCTCCGGGTGCACGAACATGCCCTTGATCTTGGTGGTCTGGTCGGCGCGGCCCATCCAGCCCTTGATGCGCGTGTTGGTGCGGCCGCAGGGCGAGATCCCCGGCAGGAAGGCCGACAGATCCCCGGTACCGAAGCGGATCAGCGGATAGTCGGTATTGAAGGTGGTCACCACCACTTCGCCGACTTCACCCTCAGCCACCGGGTCGCCCGTACCGGGACGCACGATCTCGACGACCACGCCTTCGTCGACGACGAGGCCCTGTCGCGCCTCGGTCTCATAGGCGATGACGCCGAGTTCCGCAGTGGCATAGGCCTGGTAGCCGGCAATGCCGCGCGCCAGCAGCGCGTCACGCACCGGCGGCAGGAAGGCTTCGCCGGAAACCAGCGCCTTGGTCAATGAGGGCAGCTTGATGTCGAGTTCGTCGGCCTTCTCCAGCAGGATGCGCAGAAAGGACGGCGTGCCGACATAACCGTTGGGGGCCAAGTCGGCCATCGCCGCCACCTGCTGCTCGGTCTGGCCGACGCCGGCCGGAAATACCGTGCAGCCCAAGGCATGGGCGCCGGCTTCGAGAATCCAGGCGCCCGGCGTCATGTGATACGAGAAACTGTTGTGCACCAGGTCGCCGGCTCGAAACCCTGCCGCATACAGCGCGCGCGCCGTGCGCCAGTAGTCGGCAACTCGGCCTTCCGGTTCGTAGATCGGCCCGGGTGAGGAAAACACGCGCCCCAGCTTGCCCCAGCCCGACGCGGCAAGCCCACCGAACGGCCGCTGCTGCTTCTGCAATTCGATCAGGTCACTCTTGCGCACCACGGGAAGCGCGGCCAGCGCGGCGACGGAGGTGATCGTCGCGGCATCGAAACCCCTCAGGGTCTCGGCGAAGTAGGCTGTGTTGCTCTTGGCATGCGCAATCTGCTGCGGCAGCCGTATCGCCAGCGCCGACTTTCTTTCGTCAGCGGCACGGGTTTCAAGATCGTCGAAATATTTGGACATGGATTGCTCCGGAGTTAATGGGCGCGACCGACGGGCCTGAGTGAGGCCGCAAAGCGTGGCGCAGGGCAAGGCGCGAGGCGGCGCCGTGTGCTCTTGCACACAAGCCGCCGAGCAACGCCGCCATGCGGCGCGATCTGCGGCCGATTAGGCGAGCCAGCGTTTGCGGCGGCGGTAGTGCTTCGCTTCGCGGAAGCTCTTGCGCTCGCCCGAGGAGATGCCGAGGTAGAACTCCTTGACGTCCTCGTTGTTGGCCAGTTCCGACGCGGCGCCTTCCATCACGACGCGGCCGTTTTCGAGGATGTAGCCGAAGTCGGCGTAACGCAGGGCCATGTTGGTGTTCTGCTCGGCCAGCAGGAAGGTCACCTTCTCGCGCTGGTTGAGGTCCTTGACGATGCCGAATACTTCGTCGACGATTTGCGGCGCCAGGCCCATCGACGGTTCGTCGAGGAGGACCATGGTCGGGTTGGCCATCAGGGCGCGGCCGATGGCGCACATCTGCTGCTCGCCGCCCGAAGTGTAGGCAGCCTGGCTGGTACGCCGCGTCTTCAGTCGGGGGAAATAGTTGTAAACCTTCTCCAGCGTTTGCGCCACGGCGGCCTTGCCGTCGGTCCGCGTGTAGCTGCCGGTCATCAGGTTTTCTTCGATGGTCAGGTGGCCGAAACAGTGGCGGCCCTCCATGACCTGGACCACGCCGCGCCTGACGAGGTCGGCCGGGGTCAGCGCTTCGATGCGTTCGCCGCGGCACTCGATCGAGCCCTTGGTCACTTCGCCGCGTTCGCCATGCAGCAGGTTGCTGACGGCACGCAGGGTGGTGGTCTTGCCCGCACCGTTGCCGCCCAGCAGGGCGACGATGCTGCCTTCGGGCACGGACAGCGAAACGCCCTTGAGCACGAGGATCACGTGGTTGTAGATCACCTCGATGCTGTTGACGTTGAGAAGAATGTTGGCGGTAGTCATGTGTGCTTTCGAATGGCAATGGCCATGTTCGGAAACCGGTTCCGGACGGAGCAAGCCACACCCCGTCCGGAAGGTCTCTCAGGTCACGTGCTGCTTACTTCTTGCAGTCGTCCGCGGTGCGACGCACGATTTTCTTTTCGTCGGCATACTTGCCGGCGGTGCTGATCACCAGCGGGCGCAACACCTTCTCGTCGCCCTGGTACCAGTCGGACGAGAAGTTCCACTTCTTGCCGTCCCAGGTATGGAGGCGCGCCCAGGCCGAACCCATGTGGTCGAGGCAGGAGGTCTGCACCGGACGCATCACGCCGCCAAAACCCATGGCATCCAGGGTCTTCTGGTCGAGGTTGATGTTTTCCAGGCCCCAGCGCATCTGCTCGCCGGTGATGCGCTTGCCCTTGCCGAAGCGCGCCTGCGCCGCGCGCACGCCCTCGACCGAGAGCATGGCGGAAATCAGGCCGCGCATGTAAAGCACCTGGCCGACTTCTTCCTTGGGACCGGTACCCTGACCCTTGGCATGCACTTTCTCGAGGACTTCCTTGACCACCTTGGAACCCTGCTCGGCGCCATGCTGCATGGCCAGCGCGTTGTAACCCTTGGCGCCGTCGCCCACGTCCTTGACGTCCGGCTCGGCACCCGCCCACCAGATTCCGTACATCTTCTCGCGCGGATAGCCGGTAGCCTGGGCTTCCTTGAGCGAGGTCGAATTCATCACGCCCCAGCCCCAGAGGAAGACATAGTCAGGCTTGTTCTGGCGGATCTGCAGCCAGGTGGCCTTCTGCTCGACACCCGGGTGGGCAACCGGCAGCAGCGACAGTTCGTAGCCATGCATCTTGGCGCGCTCCTGCAGCAGCGCGATCGGCTCCTTGCCGTAGGGGCTGTCGTGGTAGACCAGGGCGATCTTCTTGCCCTTGAGCTTGTCGAAACCGCCTTCCTTCTTGGCGATGTGCTGTATCAGCACGTCGGCGCCCATCCAGTAGGTTCCGATCAGCGGGAAATTCCAGCCGAAGACGGAACCATCCTGCGACTCGCTGCGGCCGTAGCCGGCGGTAACCAGGGGGATCTTGTCGACGGGCGCCTTCTCCGTCAGGGCGAAGGTGATGCCGGTGGACAGCGGCTGCACCACGGTGGCACCGCCATGCTTGCCCTTCAGGCGCTCGTAGCACTCGACACCGCGGTCGGTGGCGTAGCCGGTTTCGCATTCTTCGAAAATGATCTTGACGCCATTGACGCCGCCGCGCGCATTAGTCAGCTTCAGGTAGTCAACATAGCCGTTGGCCCATGGCGCGCCGTTGGGCGCATAGGCGCCAGTGCGGTAAGCCAGCACGGGGAAGAACTGCTCCTCGGCCGCATACGTTGCCGGTGCGGTCAGGGCAGCGGACAGACCGATCGCTGCAAGCGAAGCGGTAACTGCAAGTTTGCGTAGTTTCATTTTTTCTCCTCCTAGGATGATGGGGTGTTTCGCCTGCAATAACCCAGATCTGCGACGCCGGACAATAGTACGCGCCGGTTCCGCCTCTGTCTCTCAATGGGGGAAGGGCCACAACCGCAGCTTCTCCCTCCCGGTCGCCCACAGCCGGGCGATGCCATGCGGTTCGACGATCAGGAAAAACACGATCAGCGAACCGAAGATGATGAATTCGACGTGCGAAACCAGCGCGATCGAAACGTCCAGTCCCAGCAGGCTGCCCACCAGCGGCAGCGTCTGGTTGAGGAAGATGGGCAGGATCACGATGAAAGCCGCGCCGAAGAAGCTGCCGGAAATCGCGCCGAGGCCGCCGATGATGACCATGAACAGCAATTGCAGCGAGCGGTCGATGGAAAATGCCGCCGGTTCCCAGGAGCCGAGGTTGACGAAACCCCACAGGGCCCCGGCGACGCCAAGGTAGAAAGAACTGACGGCGAAGGCGGTTAACTTTGCGTACATGGGACGGATACCGATCACGGTGGCCGCCACGTCCATGTCGCGTATCGCCATCCATTGCCGGCCCATGTTGCCGCGCAGCAGGTTTTTCGCCATTACGCTGAAAACGACCAGGACGCCGAGGCAGAACAGGTACTTGTCGGTCGGCGAATTGATGGTCCAGCCGAACAGATTGATGTCCGCCACCGACACCGACCCGGACGAGGAATTGTTGGTAAACCACTTGATGCGCAGGAAGGCCCAATCCCAGAAGAACTGGGACGCGAGGGTCGCCACGGCGAGATACAAGCCCCGCACGCGCAGGCTGGGAATGCCGAACACGATGCCCGCTGCGGCCGCCATCAAGCCGCCCAACAGGATTGCGGCCAGCGCCGGCATGCCGTCGATGCGGACCATGAAGTTGTAGGCGGCATAGGCGCCGACCGCCATGGACGCTCCCGCGCCGAGAGTGATCTGCCCGCAATAGCCGACCAGGATATTCACGCCGAGGGCCGCCAGAGTCAGGATCAGGAAAGGCACCAGGATGGCGCGGAACATGTACTCGTCCACCAGCAGCGGAACCCCGATGAAGGCGAACACCACGATCGCGACGATGGCCCAGCGATCCTGCGGAATGGCGAATGCCTGCTGGTCCGCCTTGTACGAGGTCTTGAACTGACCGTTTTCTCTATAGAACATGTATTCGTCGTCCCTTGTGTCAGACGCGGTCGAAAGGAATTTTAGTTGCGGCCGCTGCGCTTGATGTGCAGCGCACCTCAGCCTTCACTGAAAAATCATTGGTCATGTTCATACCCGATCAATGATTTTCTCGCCGAACAGGCCTTGCGGCCTGAACAGGAGGAAGACCAGCGCCAGCATGTAGGCAAACCAGATCTCGATGCCGCCACCCACATAAGGCCCAAGATAGACCTCGGAAAGTTTCTCGCCGACACCGATGATCAGGCCGCCGATAATCGCGCCCGGTACCGAGGTCAGTCCGCCGAGGATCACCACCGGCAATGCACGCAAGGCAATGGTCGACAAGGAGAACTGCACGCCGAGTTTCGAGCCCCAGATGATGCCCGCCACCAGCGCGGTGATGCCTGCGACGCACCAGACGATGACCCAGATCCGGTCCAGCGGAATGCCGATCGACTGCGCCGCCTGGTGGTCGTCGGCCACGGCGCGCAAGGCGCGGCCGGTCGCGGTCTTCTGGAAGAAGATCGACAGCGAGATGACCAGCAGGGCCGCGATCAGCGCGGCGATGAAGTCTTCCTTGTTGATCAGGATGCCGCCTTCGAAGACGCTCTCCAGCATCATCACCGGCTCCTTGGGCATGCCGACGTCGATCTTGTAGATGTCGCTGCCGAAGATGGTCTGGCCGACGCCGTCGAGCACGTAGGCGATGCCCAGCGTGGCCATCAGTAACGTCGCACCTTCCTGGTTGACCAGGTAGCGCAGGGCCAGGCGCTCGATCAGCCAGGCCACGACAAACATGACCACCACGGCGACGGCGAAGGCCAGGACGTTGGCCAGGAACAGATTGTCCATGCCCAGCCAGCCGGGTATCCACTCGGAAAAGCGCGCCATGGCCAGCGCGGCGAACAGCACCATCGCGCCCTGGGCAAAATTGAACACGCCGGAGGCCTTGAAAATCAGAACGAAGCCCAGCGCCACCAGCGAATACAGCATGCCGCTCATCAGGCCGCCAAGCAGGGTTTCAAGAAAAAAAGCCATGTTCGGTTACCTCAGTGGCTGGCGCCGAGATAGGCGCTGATGACTTCGGGATTGGCGCGGACTTCGTCGGGCGTGCCGTCGCCGATCTTCTTGCCGTAATCGAGCACCACGACGCGGTCGGAAATGTCCATCACCACGCCCATGTCGTGCTCGATAAGGACAATGGTGGTGCCGAACTGGTCATTGACGTCGAGGATGAAGCGGCACATGTCCTGCTTTTCCTCGACGTTCATGCCGGCCATCGGCTCGTCGAGCAACAGGATCTGCGGCTCCATGGCCAGGGCGCGCGCCAGGTCCACGCGCTTTTGCAGGCCGTAAGGCAGGCGCCCCACCGGGGTCTTGCGGATGTGCTGGATTTCGAGGAAGTCGATGATCTCCTCGACCTTGGCCCGATGCTCCAGTTCCTCGCGCATCGCCGGCCCGAACCAGATGGCCTGCTGCAGCATGTTGGCCTTCATCTTCAGGTTGCGCCCGGTCATGATGTTGTCCAGCACCGACATGCCCTTGAACAGGGCGATGTTCTGGAAGGTGCGCGCCAGGCCGGCCGTTGCCGCACCATAGGAGTCCATGTTGGCATGGTGCTCGCCGCGCAGGATGATGTCGCCTTGCTGGGGACGATATACGCCATTGATCACGTTCAGCATCGAGCTCTTGCCGGCGCCGTTGGGGCCGATGATGGCGCGGATCTCGTGCTCCAGGACGTTGAAGGAGATGTCCTGCAGGGCCTTGACGCCGCCGAAGCTGAGGCTGATGTTCTTGAGGTCGAGGATCACCTCGCCGAATTTTCTTCCGCTCATCAGGCTGCTTTCTTAATCACGGGGAAGGTCTTGACATCGAGAATCGACAGGTCGGCCGAGACCTTGCCGGTACGACCATCCTCGAACTTGACCTGGGTTTCGATGAACTGCGAGCTCTTGCCCGAGTAAAGCGCGTCGATCAGCACGGCATACTTTTCGGCGACGAAGCCGCGCCGCACCTTGCGCGTGCGCGTCAGCTCGTCATCGTCCGGATCGAGCTCCTTGTGCAGCACCAGGAAGCGGTGGATCTGCGTCTCGGCCACCATCGCGTCGTGCGACAGGTCGGCATTCACCTGCTCGACGCACTCGCGGATCAGGTCGAGGACTTCCGGCTTGGCGGCCAGGTCGGTGTAGCCGGAATACGGCAGGCCGCGCCGCTCGGCCCAGTTGCCCACCGCGCCCATGTCGATGTTGACGAAGGCGCAGACCATGTCGCGGTCGTGGCCGAAGCACACCGCCTCCTTGATGTGCGGGAAGAACTTGAGCTTGTTCTCGATGTAGTTCGGGGCGAAGATCGCGCCCCGTGCCAGCTTGCCGACGTCCTTGGCGCGGTCGATGATCTTGAGGTGGCCGTCCTCGTCGAAGAAACCGGCGTCACCGGTATGGAACCAGCCTTCGGCATCGATCACCTCGGCCGTCGCATCGGGCCGCTTGTAGTATTCCTTGAGCAGCAGCTTGCCGCGCACCAGCACCTCGCCGCCATCGGAGATCTTGACCTCGACCCCCGGCGCCGGCTTGCCGACGCTGTCGAACTTGATCTCGCGATCGGGCTGCAGGCACACCGCGGCGCAGGTTTCGGTCGCCCCATACAGTTGCTTGAGGTTGACGCCGATCGAGCGGTAGAAGCGGAACAGGTCGGGGCCGATCGCGGCGCCCGCCGTGTAGGCAACGCGGATCCGGCTCATGCCGAGCACGTTGCGCAGCGGCCCGTAGATCAGCAGATCGCCCAGCGCATACAGCAGGCGATCCGAGGATGACACGCCCGGCTTGCGATCGAGGATGTCGGAGCCGCAGCGTTTGGCCACCGCCATGAAGTAGTGGAACATGCTGCGCTTCAGCGCGCCGGCATCCTCCATGCGGATCATCACCGTGGTCAGCAGGTTTTCGAACACGCGCGGCGGAGCGAAGTAGTAGGTCGGGCCGATCTCGCGCAGGTCGGTCATCACCGTGTCGCCCGACTCGGGGCAGTTGATGGTGAAGCCGGCGACCAGCGCCTGCGCATAGGAAAACAGGTGGTCGCCGACCCAGGCCATCGGCAGGTAGGACAGCATGTCCTCCTGTTCGGTCAGCCTGTCGAAACCGACGCCGCTCTGCGCCGCGGCGATGAAGGTCTCGTGGGTCTGGCAGACGCCCTTGGGCTTGCCCGTGGTGCCCGAGGTGTAGAGCATCACGGCGACGTCTTCGGTGCGGCCCCTGGCCACTTCGGCGGGGATGAAGTCCGGCTGGTTCTTGTCGTGCACCTTGCCCATCGCGATGACTTCGTCCAGGCCCTGCAGCCATGTCTCGGTGTAATGGCGCATGCCGCGCGCATCGTCGTAAAGGATGTGCGCGAGGTCGGGGCACTGCTCCTTGATCTCGAGCAGCTTGTCGACCTGTTCCTGGTCCTCGACGATGGCGAAGCGGATCGCGCCGTCGGTGAGGACGAAAGCCATTTCCGCGGCGACCGCATCCTGGTACATGGGCACCGGCACGCCGCCCAGCATCTGCGCCGCGCACATCGACCAGTACAGGCGCGGGCGGTTGTCACCGATGATGGCCAGGTTGTCGCCGCGCTTGAAACCGAGTTCCGCCAGGCCGCAGGCGATGGCGCGCACTTCCTCGGCCACCTGGCTCCAGCTCCAGGTCTGCCAGATGCCCAGATATTTCTCGCGCGTCGCCGGACGATCGCCGCGCATGGCGGCGTGATTCAACAGCAGACGGGGAAACGTATCGAGCGGAGCCGAGCCTCGCCCCGATTGGGTTGCGGTCATGCGTATTCTCTCCTCCAGCAAATAGCGATGCGAACTCGCTGTTCCCGCGACTTGTCCGCTGCAATCTTTGAGTCTAAGCGATTCCGCTGCCTATAATTGTCGCGTGCCTGACAATTGTCAAATATCCGGGATTTCGCTGGAAGATATGCTGCGTCGCACAAGCTGGGCGCAGTCGCTGTCTGCCGCTGATTTCGCGCGCGCGCGCGAAGGTACGGTTGAACGCTTCATCCCGGCTGCCGGCTTCGTCTGCCGCAAGGGGGAACCGGTGGAGCACTGGTTCGGCATCATTGACGGTCTGGCCAAGATGTCGAGTGACTGGGCCAGCGGCAAGACCGCCAGCTACACCGGTATCGCCGCCGGCGGCTGGTTCGGCGAGGGATCCATGCTGAAGGCCGAGGCGCGACGCTACGACGTGGTCGCCTTGCGCGCTACGCGCGTCGCCTGCATGAAGCGCGAGACCTTCCACTGGCTGCTCGACCACAGCATCCCCTTCAACCGTTTTGTCATCAACCAGATCAACGAGCGCCTCGGCCTGTTCATCGGCCTGCTCGAGTCGGAGCGCCTCGCCGACACCGATGCGCGCGTCGCTCGCGCCATCGCCGCCCTGTTCCATCCCGTGCTGCAGCCGGGCATCGGCTCGCGCATCGCCATCTCGCAGGGCGAGATCGGCTACCTTGCCGGCGTTTCGCGCCAGCGCGTGAACCGCAGCCTGCGACTGCTGGCGGAGCGCGGCTACCTGCGCGCCGAGTACGGCAGCGTGACCGTGCTTGACCTCGACCGCCTGCGCCGCTTCGCAGGATGAATGTGGCCGGGGAGTGCCGATCGCATTCCGCCGCAGACAAAAAAGTCGGCGCTGGCGGCACGGCGTGCCGCCAGCGCCGACTTTCAACAACAGGTCAATACTGGTAGAAGCCGCGCCCGGTCTTGCGCCCGAGGTAACCCGCGGCGACCATTTCCTTCAGGAGCGGCGCCGGACGGTACTTGGAATCGTTGAAGCCCTCGTAGAACACATTCATCACCGCCAGCATGGTGTCGAGGCCGATCATGTCGGCCAGCGCCAGCGGACCGATGGGATGGTTGCAACCCAGCTTCATGCCGGCGTCGATCTCCTCGGCCGACGCCAGCCCCTCCGAGTAGACGAAGATCGCCTCGTTGATCATCGGGCAAAGGATGCGGTTCACGACGAAGCCTGGATTGTTCTTTACCGTGATCGGCGTCTTGCCCAGCGCCTTGGCCAGGGCCTCGACTTCCGCATGCGTAGCGTCCGAAGTCTGCAGGCCGCGGATCAGTTCCACCAGCGCCATCAGCGGCACCGGGTTGAAGAAGTGCATGCCGATGAACCTGTCGGCGCGGCCGGTCGCCGCCGCGAGCTGGGTGATGGAAATCGACGAGGTATTGCTGGCGATGATGGTGTCGGCGCCGATCGCGGCTTCGACCTCCTTGAGGATCTTCAGCTTGAGGCCGAGGTTCTCGGTGGCCGCCTCGATCACGATGTCCACAGCCTTCATGTCGGCCATCTGCGTCGTCGGCTTGATGCGCGCCATCGCCGCCGCCTTCTGCTCGGCCGTCATCTTTTCCTTCTTGACCAGGCGATCGAGGCTGCCGGAAACCGTGGCGACACCCTTCTGCACCGCCGCTTCGTTGATGTCCAGCATGACCGCGTCGATGCCGACCACCGCGCAGGCCTGCGCGATGCCGTTGCCCATGGTTCCGGCGCCGATGATGCCGACGGATTTGATTGCCATTGCCCGCTCCTTTGGAAAAATGTGATCGATGGAGGTGATTTTATCCTGCCGCGACGCCTCTGCGGCAGCATGGCGAGCGGCTTCATTCGCGGCTGCGGGCCGCCTCAGTGCACTACCTTGAGCACGGGGCCCTGCCGCCGCCTGATGTTGATGACCTCGATGCGGCTGCCCAGCATGACGACGCTCCCGGAATGGCGATCGTTGCCGGTATCGCTGTACTCGAAGCCATAGACGCGCCGGATGCGCAGCACCCCGTCGCCGTCGCGGGCGAGGCGCAAGCGCGCAATGGCGACGGTGTCGTCGAGCAGCAGCAGGTCCTCGGAACCGCATGCGGCCCGTGCAGCCGCTACCGCCGCCTCGCGCGCGCTGAGGCTGTCGAACCACAACCAGCCCGTACCGGCCAGCAGCAGCAAACCGAGGAGATCGAGAAAGTCCATGCCGGGAGGCTAACCCAATTCGGTAGCGTACTGACGTGTGTGCAAAAGCGTCTGCCGCAGGAAGCAGGCGGGATCCGTGCTGGCGCCGTATCGCCCTATTTGGCCGGGAGATCCGCCACGGCGGTCCACGCCACGTCCGGTCGCCATGCCGCCGCCCAGCCGGGCAGGGCCGCCGCCGGCATCGGCCGCGCAATTCCGTGGCCTTGTGCCAGATCGCAGCCGAGCGACAGCAGGCGCGAACCGTGCGCCACGGTTTCCACGCCTTCGGCGATGATCTTGCGGCGGAAGGCGGTCGCCAGGCCGATCACGCCCTTGACGATAGCCAGGTCGTCGGGGTCGTCGAGCATGTCGCGCACGAAACTCTGGTCGATCTTGAGCAGGTTGGCCGGCAGGCGCTTGAGGTAGGTGAGCGAGGAATAGCCGGTGCCGAAATCGTCGAGCGCGAAGCTCACGCCCAGCGCGCGGCAGGCGTGCATGCGCTCCGAAACCTGCGCCACATCCTCGAGTGCACTGGTTTCCAGTATTTCGAGTTCGAGCTGGCCGGGCCTGACCTCGGGCCGCGCCGTTAGCATCTGCGACAGGCGCGCGGCGAAATCGCCTTGCTGCAGCTGGCGCGCGCCGACATTCACGCTTACCGGAATGTCCAGCCCCGCCGCGTTCCAGTCGCGAATCTGCAGCAACACCGTCTCGATCACCCATTCGCCGAGCTCGACGCCGATCGGGTGATCCTCGATGATGGGCAGGAAGTCCGCGGGCGGCAGCAGGCCGCGCGCGGGATGCTGCCAGCGGATCAGCGCCTCGGCGCCGACCACGGTGCCAGTCCTCATGTTCACCTTGGGCTGGTAGTAAAGCACGAACTCCCGACCGTCGAACGCGCGGCGGATGTGGTCCAGGCTTTCGCGGCGGATGCTCACCGCCGCATCCTGGTCGACATCGAACAGGTGGTAGCGGTTCTTGCCGGCCTGCTTGGCCTGGTACATGGCCTGGTCGGCGTGGCGCAGCAGGCTGTCGGCATCGCCATCGTCGATCGGAAACAGCGTCACGCCGAGGCTGGCGGAAACCTTCAGGACGCGGTCCCCGATCTGCGCCGGCGCCGCCGCCGCATGCAGCAAACGGATCAGGACGATTTCGCACTCCGCCACGGTGGCCAGGTCCGCCAGCACGATGACGAACTCGTCGCCACCCGGCCGGGCCAGCGTGTCGCCTTCCCGCAACGCCTCCTTCATCCGCTGCGAAAGCGCGATCAGAAGGCCGTCGCCGGTCTCGTGGCCGTGGCTGTCGTTGACCTCCTTGAAGCCGTCGAGGTCGAGATAGACCACGGCCATCAGGGTTTCGCGCCGCCGCGCCTGGGCAATGGCCTGGTGCAGGCGGTCCGCCAGCAGCACGCGGTTGGGCAGGCCGGTCAGCGCGTCGTAATGGGCGATGTGTTCCAGTTGCTGCTGGTGCTCCTTCATCGCGGTGATGTCGGTAAACAGCGCGACGTAGTTCCGCGCCACGCCCCGCGCATCGCGCACGACGGTGATGTTGATCAGCTCGGCATACAGCTCGCCGTTCTTCTTGCGGTTCCACATCTCGCCGTACCAGTGGCCCTTGTCGGTCAGCGACCGCCACATCTCGGCATAGAATTCCTCGCTCTGGCGGCCGGACTTGAGGATGCGCGGGGTCTGTCCGACAGCCTCCTCGCGGCTGTAGCCGGTGATATGGCAGAAGGTCTCGTTCACGTCGACGATGACGCCCCCGGTATCGGTGATGACAATGCCTTCGCGGGCTTGCGAGAACACGCTGGCGGCGAGCTTCAGGCGGGCTTCCGCCTGCTTGCGCTCGGAAATGTCGATGCCGGTGCCGACCAGGATCGGGCGGCCCTCGAATTCGATGCGCCGGCCGGTGAAATAGAAGGGCGTGCGACTCCCGTACAGGCCGACCAGGCTGCCCTCGGCCTCGGCGCCGCCTTCGGCGAAGCTGCGGGCGATGGCGGCGACAATCTGCGGCCTCTCGTCCTCGTCGAACAGCGCAACCGCGTTGGTTGCCATCAGCTCCGCAGCGGTTCTCTGGGTGACGGCCAGCAGGTTGTTGTTGAACAGCAGGAAGCGGCCGCCGGTATCGATGGCGTAGAACACGCCGGGAATGGATTCGACCAGGGTTTCGCGGAAGGCGCGTTGCGCCGCGGCTTCAAGCTCCGTCCGTTTGCGTTCGGTGATGTCCTGGATGGTGCCCAGCATGCGGGTCGCGCGCCCGTCTGCAGCGAACTCGACCATCGCGGTGATATAGCAGGTGATTTCCTCGCCGCCATGCTTGACGATGCGGCACTCGAGCGCATAGGGGGCCTTCTCGAACAGCGCCGCCTTGACCTCGCGGTCGAGGCGCTCCCGGTCGCCGGGATGCACCTGCGCGAGGAACAGTTCGTAGCCCGGCGCCAGGGTGCCGGGCTCGAAACCGAGCAGGCGGAAGGTTTCGTCATTCCAGGCCAGCGCACCGGTTGCGGGGTTCCAGTCCCAGGTACCCACCTTGCCGATGGCGGCGGCGAGATCGTAGCGCTCCTTGGTTTTGCGCAGCTCGTCCTCGGCCGCCTTGCGCGCGGTGATGTCGTTCACCACGGCGAAGGAGCCGATGATGCGACCGCCGGCGTCGCGCAGCGGCGAGGAGTTGAACAGGCAGGTCAGCGTGGTGCCGGCGCTGTTGGTCAGTTCGACTTCGTAGCTGGTGCCACTTCCGGATTCCTGGGTGATCGCGGAGCGTTCGCGGAAGATTCGCGCGTTCCGGTCATCGACGAAGGAATAGATAGAACGACCCTGGATTTCCGTCTCGCTCACCGCCAGCATCGTGCACAGGGCGCGATTGGCGCGTAGCGTGCGGCGATCGGTGTCGATGACCCAGATGCCTTCCGCCGCGTTGTTGAAAATGTCGCGCAGGAACTGCTCGCTCTCGCGCAGGGAGTTCTCCGCCCGCTTGCGTTCGGTGATGTCGGTATAGCTGGCGCGCACCAGCCGGCGCTTGCCGTCGGACAGGTCGTCCACACGCACCTCGGCCAGCAGCTCCCGCCCGCGCAGGCCGTGCAGGCGGCGTTCGACCACCACCGATTCGCCGGCGAAGGCGCGCCGCTGCACCTCGCGGATGCGCTCCAGTACCGCGCCTTCCGCATCCGCAGGGTCGGAAATGTAGAAGCGCTCGATACCGCCGCCGAGCAGATCCTGCCGCGAGCATTCGAACAGGCTCTCGGCCCGCGGATTGGCGTCGACGATGCGCTGCGCATCGGCATCCACGACGACGATGGCGTCGGGCGCCCGCTCGATCAGGGTGCGAAAGCGCGCCTCGCTCTGGCCCAGGTCGGCGAGCCGGGACCTGATTTCATCGGTCATGCGGTTGAAGGCATGGCCGACGCGGGCGATCTCGTCGGCACCTTCGATGTTCACCTCGACATCGAAGCGACCCTGCCCCACCGCCAGGCTGGCGGCTTCGAGCCGCGCCAGGTGGCGCATCAGCCAGGCGCCGAGCAGCGCCAGCAGGAGCAGCGACAGGGCGATCTCGATCACGGCGATGGCGACGCTCTCCCGCACCAGCTTGGTCCGCGCCGCGTGGAGGAACTCGGTCGACAGGCCGAATTGCAGCCGGCCGTAGATCTGGTTGTCGATGGCGATCGGCATTTCGACATCGAAACGCCCCGGGTCGCCGCCGACATCGCGATGCGTCCGGACTTTCGGCAGCGGCGTGCCGGCCGGCCAGCCGTCGCCGGCCACCCATTTTCCGCTCTTGTCGAACAGGGCGAAGTAGGTGATACCGTCGCCGCGCCGGCTCTGGGCGAAGACACCCTGGATCGGACCGTAGTCGAGCTGGGCCATGGATGGCGCGATGGCGGCATTGAGCAGCACCGAGAGTTCGGCCAGGCGCAGATCGACCTGCTCGTGCAGGCTGTTTTCGATCAGCCGCACGTTGTTCAATACCAGCGCCGCCAGCATCACGGCCTCGATCAGGACGGCGCCGGCGACCAGCTTCCAGCGCAGTGGCCAGGCCTTGCGGGACGACGCCACGGTTCAGCCTCCCGCACCGGCCGCCAGCAGGCGGCGCAGTTCCGGCAAATAGATGTCGAGCTTGCGCACGTCTTGCGGTACTGCCCTGACCACGTTCTTGTAGCGGCTGGCAAGCAGGAAGCGCTTCCCCTCTGCGGTGACGGCGAAGCTCATCAGCGAAGCCTCGAGGCGCTGCCGGTCGCGCTCCGGCATGGCGGGATGGACCAGTATCAACGTGCTGGGCATACCGGGAACCTCTTCGGTCTGGAACAGGATGCGCAACTCCCCCTGCCGTTCCGGCGGAATCTGGCCGATGGCGAAATTCACCGTGATCGCGGCATCGACGTCGCCCGCGGCGACCGACAGCAGCGCCGAATTCTGCGAAGCGGCGGGGACGATGACCAGATCGCGCAGGCCGATGCCGCGCTTTTCAAGTTCCTTCAGGGTCAGGATCGAATTGAGCACCAGCCGGTCGTTGATCGCCACGGTCTTGCCGCGCAACTGGTCGAGGCTCTTGATCGGTCCATCGTTGCGCACCGAAATGACGCCCGTCAGCGGCCGCTCGAAGCTGCCGATCGGCACGTAACCGCCGTCGAGCTGCGCCAGCCGACCCATGTGCGGCGCGGTGAACACGATGTCGTAGTCGGGCCGGACGATGCGCTCGACATGGGTGCGGATGCTGGGCGCCGAATACAGATCCACCGCGCGTCCGAGATCCTTTTCGAAATGCCGCGCCAGCGGCTGGAACAGCGGCACCAGGACGTTGGGCGACAGGTAGGGAATCAGCGCCATGCGCAGCGGCGCCTGCTGCGCTCCGGCCGCGCCGGCCGCCAGCAGGCACAGTCCCGCAAGCACCGCGGCCAGCATGGCGGCCAGGCGGCGCGGCACGCGCCGGGCATGCGTGCGAACATCGGGCCAACGGGTGTCCATACCTTGCCTGCCTCCGCCCATCATCGCGCCACGAAGGATAGGAAATCCAATGGCATGTTGGCAGTATGGCCGACGCCGGGCGCCGCAGTCAATCGCCGGTTTTAGGCGGAAATGGCCCACGCTCCACTATTTCGCGCGTTCCCTCACCTGCCGGGCAGGAATGCATGAGGCGGGGGCCGGTCGCCGTGCCGCCGGCGCCGTCCGCAAGGGATACCGTCTCCGGCTCCGCCCGAGACATAACTTTTACATGCTGCGCCGGTACTGCCCGCCAACCAGGTACAGCGCGTTCGAGATCTGCCCCAGCGAGCAATGGCGCACGGCTTCCATCATCACGGCGAAGACGTTGCCGTTGTCGATCACGGCCTGGCGCAGCTTCGCCAGCGAGGCCTCGGCCTGGGCGGCGTTGCGCTGCTGGAAGTCCGCCAGGCGCTTCAACTGCGACTGCTTTTCGTCGTCGGTCGAGCGCGCCAGTTCGATTTCGCTGGCGACGCCGGAACCGTGCGGATTGAGGAAGGTATTGACGCCGATGATGGGGTAGGAGCCGTCGTGCTTCCTGTGCTCGTAGTGCATCGACTCTTCCTGGATCTTGCCGCGCTGGTAGCCGGTTTCCATGGCGCCGAGCACGCCGCCCCTTGAGGCGATGGCCTCGAACTCCTTGAGCACGGCTTCCTCCACCAGGTCGGTCAGTTCCTCGATGAGGAAGGCGCCCTGGTTGGGGTTCTCGTTCTTCGCCACGCCCCATTCGCGGTTGATGACGAGCTGGATGGCCATGGCGCGGCGCACGCTTTCCTCGGTCGGCGTGGTGATGGCCTCGTCGTAGGCGTTGGTGTGGAGTGAGTTGCAGTTGTCGTAGATGGCAATCAGCGCCTGCAGCGTGGTGCGGATGTCGTTGAAGTCCATCTCCTGCGCGTGCAGGCTGCGGCCGGAGGTCTGGATGTGGTACTTGAGCTTCTGGCTGCGCTCGTTGGCGCCGTACTTGTTCTTCATCGCCACGGCCCAGATGCGGCGCGCGACACGGCCGATCACCGAGTATTCGGGGTCCATGCCGTTGCTGAAGAAGAAGCTGAGATTCGGCGCGAAGTCGTCGATGTGCATGCCGCGCGCGAGGTAGGTCTCGACATAGGTGAAGCCGTTGGCCAGCGTGAAGGCGAGCTGGCTGATCGGATTGGCGCCGGCTTCGGCGATGTGGTAGCCGGAGATCGACACCGAGTAGAAGTTGCGGATCTGGTTGTGCACGAAGAACTCGGCGATGTCGCCCATCATCTTCAGCGCGAATTCGGTGCTGAAGATGCAGGTGTTCTGGCCCTGGTCCTCCTTGAGGATGTCGGCCTGCACCGTGCCGCGCACCGATGACAGCGTCCATTCGCGGATCTTCTCGGCTTCGTCCTCGGTCGGCTGGCGGCCGTTGTCGGTAACGAACTTGCCGAGTTGCTGGTCGATCGCGGCATTGAGGAACATGGCCAGGATCATCGGCGCCGGGCCGTTGATGGTCATCGACACCGAGGTCGCCGGGTCGCACAGATCGAAGCCCGAATACAGCACCTTGAGGTCGTCCAGCGTGGCGATCGAGACGCCGGAGTTGCCGATCTTGCCGTAGATGTCGGGGCGCGGATCGGGGTCGCAGCCGTAGAGCGTGACCGAATCAAAGGCGGTCGACAGGCGCTTGGCCGGCATGCCTTCGGAAACCTTGAGGAAGCGCTTGTTGGTGCGGAAGGCGTCGCCCTCGCCGGCGAACATGCGCGTCGGGTCTTCGTTCTCGCGCTTGAAGGCGAACACGCCGGCGGTGTAGGGGAAGGAACCCGGCACGTTCTCGCGCATCAGAAACTTGAGCAGTTCACCCTCGTCGTCGAAGCGCGGCAGCGCGACCTTGCGGATCTTGGTGCCGGACAGCGTCTCGCTCACCAGGCCGGTGCGGATTTCCTTGTCGCGGATCTTGACCACGTATTCGTCGCCGGCATAGGCCTTCTTCATGTCCGGCCACATCGCCAGCAGCTTGCGGGCGTGCGGCGTGAGCTGACCGTCCTTCCAGGCGATCAGCTCGTCGAAGTCGTTCGCGTTCTTCTTGCAGCCCTCGAAGATGGCTTTGGCGGTGCGCAAGCTTTGGCGCTCGCGGGCCAGCATGGCCTGTTCGCCGATGTGCCTGTGGTAGCCGCGCAGGGTGTCGGCGATCTCCGCCAGATAGCGCACCCGATCGGCCGGCACGATGGCGCGCCCGGCCGAGGAAGCCTTGACGGTAACGGCCGGCAGCCGCCCCTGGGCGAACTTGAGGCCGCGCTCGGCGAGCCTCGGCACCAGCGCCTGGTAGAGCGCGGTGACGCCGTCGTCGTTGAAGCGCGCCGCCATGGTGCCGAACACCGGCATGTCGTCCGGCTTCTCGCCGAAGCGTTCGCGATTGCGTTGATATTGCTTGCGCACGTCGCGCAGTGCGTCCTCGGCGCCCTTGCGGTCGAACTTGTTGATGGCAACGAAATCGGCGAAGTCGAGCATGTCGATCTTCTCCAGCTGGCTGGCGGCACCGAATTCGGGTGTCATGACGTAGAGCGAAACGTCGACCAGCGGCACGATCGCCGCATCGCCCTGGCCGATGCCGGAAGTTTCGACCACGACCAGGTCGAAGCCGGCCACCTTGCAGGCGGCGATCACGTCGGGCAGGGCCTT